>Ga0070697_100000299_pt1 | contig 39638 bp, 44 predicted proteins | sample KBSK1501metaG_FD_65475 | JGI IMG/M metagenome (GOLD analysis project Ga0070697, IMG submission 65475) | Corn, switchgrass and miscanthus rhizosphere microbial communities from Kellogg Biological Station, Michigan, USA - KBS K1-50-1 metaG | ecosystem: Host-associated > Plants > Roots >...
AGGATGCCTTCTTCCGCCCCTTCGGGCGTCGCCGGATGCGGGTAGTTCTCGTTGCCTACGGTGACGTAATAGAACACGTCCTCCTGCCCTTCGAGCATGCGCCGGGCGCCGTCGTGCACGATGGCCGCGAGCTCGTAGCCGAAGCACGGATCGAAGGCGCGGCAGTTCGGCACCGCCGAGGCGGCGAGATGCGAAGAGCCGTCCTGGTGCTGCAAGCCCTCGCCCGCCAGCGTGGTGCGCCCGGCGGTGCCGCCGACGAGGAAGCCGCGCGCGCGGGAATCGGCCGCCGCCCAGATCAGGTCGCCGACGCGCTGGAAGCCGAAGATCGAGTAGTAGATGTAGAACGGCAGCACCGGCGTGCCGTGCGACGAATACGAGGTCGCCGCTGCGAGCCAGGATGAAAGCGCGCCCGCCTCCGTGATGCCTTCCTCGAGGATCTGGCCGTCCTTCGCCTCGCGGTAATAGAGCAGCTCCTCGTGGTCCTCGGGCTCGTAGAGCTGCCCCAGGGCCGAGTAGATGCCGAACTGCCTGAACAGCGTCTGCATGCCGAAGGTGCGCGCCTCGTCGGCGACGATCGGCACGACCCGCGCGCCGAGTGTTTCGTCCTTCATGAGCTGCGCGAGCAGCTGCACGAAAGCCATTGTTGTCGACTGATTGCGCGATGAGCTCTGCAGGGAGGGTACCGTGAGCGTGCTCGCCGATGCGGTGCGCATTGGGAGGTAGCCGCCGAGCTCCTTCCTGCGCGCCTCCAGGTACCTGATCTCCTGGCTGTCGGCTCCGGGATGGAAAAAGCGCAGCTGCACCACGTCTTCGTCGGACAGCGGCAGCGCGAAACGGTCGCGAAATTCCTTGAGCGCGGCGTCGTCCAGCTTCTTCTGCTGGTGCGTGCCCATCTTGCCCTGGCCCCACAGCCCCATGCCGTAGCCCTTTTTGGTCTTGGCCAGGATCACCGTGGGCTGGCCCGCGTGCTCCACCGCGGCCCGGTACGCGGCATGGATCTTCACCGGGTCGTGGCCGCCGCGGCGCAGCCGGTCGATGTCGTCATCGCTCATGTGCGCGATGATCTGGCGCAGCTCGGGATACTTGTTGAAGAAATGCTCGCGGTTGAAGCGGCCGTCGGTCGCGGCATAGGTCTGGAACTCGCCGTCGACCGTTTCATGCAGGCGCTTGAGCAGCACGCCGTCTTCATCGCGCGCGAACAACGGGTCCCAGTCCGAGCCCCACAGCAGCTTGATCACGTTCCAGCCGGCGCCGGCGAACAGACCCTCGAGCTCCTGCACGATCGAGCCGTTGCCGCGCACCGGGCCATCCAGGCGCTGCAGGTTGCAGTTGACGACAAAGATCAGGTTGTCGAGGCCGTCGCGCGCCGCGAGCGACAGCCCGGCGAGCGACTCGGGCTCGTCCATTTCGCCGTCGCCGACGAAGGCCCACAGCTTGCGGCCCGCGGTCTTCTGGATGCCGCGGTGCTCGAGGTAGCGCATGAAGCGCGCCTGGTAGATGGCGCTGAGCGGCCCGAGGCCCATCGAGCCGGTCGGGAACTGCCAGAACTCGGGCATGAGATACGGATGGCAATACGAGCACAAGCCCTTGCCACCCGTTTCTCTTCTGTAATTGGAGAGATTTTCTTCGGACAGCCGACCTTCGAGAAACGCCCGCGCGTACACCCCGGGGGCGGAGTGCGGCTGGAAATAGACCAGATCATCGCTTCTGAAAAAATGGTTGAAGCCGACTTCGAACAGGTCCGCGGCGGAGGCGTAGCTCGCGATATGCCCGCCGAGCTCGGGGTGGGCGCGGTTCGCGCGCACCACCATGGCGAGCGCGTTCCAGCGCACGATCGAAGAGATGCGCTGCTCGAGCTCGAGGTTGCCGGGAAACGGCGGCTGGTCGGCCAGCGCAATCGAGTTCTTGTAGGGCGTGTTGAGCACCGGCGGCAGCGGCACGCGCCGCGCGCGCGCATGGTCGAGCAGCTTGCGCAGCAGGAAAGTCGCGCGCTCGCGGCCCTCGGCTTCGACCAGCGCGTCGAAGGCGTCGAGCCATTCGCGCGTCTCGACCGGGTCGGCGTCCGCCGGGTTGATGCGCCAGAATGCGGAGAGGTCGGTCATCGCGGCATCGTAGCGCGCCCCGGCTGGCATTTGGTCGGGTTTATTGATATCATGCGGCCCGCAGGATATCGAGCAGAGAATTTGTACCCCTCTCCCGCCGCCAAAAGCGTCGTCCGTAGTGGCCGTCAGTTCCCTTGATCGTCGTGCCCGGCTCCGTCGCGCCCGGATTTGCCGCGACTATCAGTAGAAGGAAGAAGTAAATGGCGACCGGTACCGTCAAGTGGTTCAACGACTCCAAAGGCTTCGGCTTCATCACCCCGACTGAAGGCGGCGAAGATCTGTTCGCGCATCACACCGCGATCCAGATGAACGGCTTCAAGACGCTGAAGGAAGGCCAGAAGGTCGAGTTCGAAGTGAAGCGCGGCCCCAAGGGCCTGCAGGCGGCAAATATCAAGCCGCTGTAACAGCTCCACGCCACAAAAAAGCCCGCTTTTCGGCGGGCTTTTTGTTTACCATCTTCGCAGGGTCAGGGGGAAGTACGCCTGGGAGGGCGGGATGGACGAGAAGGACGATGACCCTTATGTGGATGCCGCGCGTTGGCTGCAGGAAGTGGGGCGTCGATCACGTAGTGCGCCGACCCCTTACCGCGAAGTCGAGGTAGCACCCGAGAGCGCCGCCGACAAGGAATCCGTCCGCCTGGTCGGGAGGAAGATCCTGTTGTCCGGCGTTCTCGCGCTCGCCTACCTGCAGTACTACTTCCTCGACGTCATGGTGCAGATCAACGCGCTGCCGGCGATCATCGTGTTCTACGGGCAGCCCGCGCCGGGCTTGGGCGGCGCGCACGCGCCGATCGGCGCCGGCGTGTTCGAGATGGTGACCCCGATCCGCGGCGGCTCGGCGCACGCCGCGAGCAGCAGGAGCATGGCGACCAGGAGCAATCTCATCGCTGTGGTGCCGGCTGACGGATTCGAACCGCCGACCAACGGCTTACAAAGCCGCTGCTCTACCAGCTGAGCTAAGCCGGCACGGCGCGCGCATTATGCACCGGCCGCGCCTACTTGATCCGCCTCAGCGTCGGCTTGCCGCCCGAGGGCTTCTTCGGCGGCTCGGGGTTGGCGGGCGCGGGCAGCGCGGTGGGAGACCTGGGCTTGCCAAGCAGCGACGCCGGCTCGGCCTCGGCCTTCGCCTGCGCCGAGGTCTTCGCCGAATCCGTGTCGAAGGTCATGCCGTGCCCGGTCTCGCGCGCGTAGAGCGCGAACACGTTGGCGATCGGCACAGAGATCTGGCGCGCGACGCCGCCGAAGCGCGCGGAGAACTCGATCAGCTCGTTCCCCATCTGCAGCTTGTGCACGGCGTTCGGGCTGATGTTGAGGGTGATCTCGCCGTTCCTGACGTACTCGGAGGGCACCTGCGCGCGCGAGTCGACCTTGACCGCGACGTGCGGCGTGTAGCCGTTGTCGACGCACCACTCGAACAGCGCGCGCAGCAGGTACGGCTTGGTCGGGATCTCGTTCATCGCCCGATCACTTGCGCATCACCTTCTCCGAGGGCGTGAGCGCCTCGATGAACGCCGGCCGCGAGAAGATGCGCTCGGCGTACTTCATGAGCGGCGCGGCGGTCTTGCCGAGCTTGATGCCGTAGTGATCCAGCCGCCACAGCAGCGGCGCGATCGCCACGTCGAGCATGGTGAAGTCGTCGCCGAGCATGTGCTTGGTCTTGGTGAACACCGGCGCCAGCTCGATCAGGCGGTCGGTGACGTGCTGGCGCGCGCGCTCGACCTGCTTTTCCTTGCCGGACTCCAGGCTCTCGATCTGCGAGAACAGCTCGACTTCCATGTTGAACAGCATCAGCCGCGCGCGCGCGCGCATCACCGGGTCGGCCGGCATCAGCTGCGGATGCGGAAAGCGCTCGTCGATGTACTCGTTGATGATGTTCGACTCGTACAGGATCAGATCGCGCTCGACCAGCACCGGCAGCCGGTTGTACGGGTTCATCACCGCGATGTCCTCGGGCTTGTTGTACAGGTCGACGTCGATGACCTGGAAGTCCATGCCCTTCTCGTAGAGCACGAAGCGGCAGCGGTGGCTGAAAGGGCAGGTGGTGCCCGAATAAAGTTGCATCATGGCTTCGATTCCGGTGAGAAAAATACCGGGCCGCGGGCGGCCGGCGGTTACTTCACGTCCTTCCAGTATTCCTTCTTCAGCAGATAGGTGAAGACAAAAAAGATGGCCAGCGCGTACAGCGCCACGATGCCGATGACCTTGCGCGTGGTGGCGGCGGGCTCGCCGACGTACACCAGGAAATTGACGAGGTCGCGCACGGTGGCGTCATACTCCGCGGGCGACTGCATTCCCTTGGCGATCTCGGTCCACTTGCGGCTCTCGCGGTCGTAGGCGCGCTCGCCCTGCAGCGTCCACAGCGCGTGCGGCATGGCGACGTTCTCGAACAGGGCGTTGTTCCAGCCGGTGACGGTCTTCGGATCGCGATAGAAAGCGCGCAGATAGGTGTAGAGCCAGTCGGCGCTGCGCGCGCGCGCGGCCAACGAAAGGTCGGGCGGCGTCACGCCGAACCAGCTCTTCGCTTCCCTGCGCGGCATCACCGTGCGGATCGGCTCGCTGATCTTGTCGGCGGTGAACATGAGGTAATTCCTGATCTGCGCCTCGGTCAGGCCGAGGTCCGTCAGATCGCCGTAGCGCATGTACTCCAGGCCGTGGCAGCCGAGGCAGTAGTTGACGAACGTGCGCGCGCCCGCCTGCAGGCTGATCAGGTCGTGGGGATCGTGCGGCGAGCTGTCGAGACGATATCCGGCCTCCGCGGCCCAGCCGCACAGCGGAGCGAGCAGCAAGACGATCAGGAGCTTTCTCATCAGTGCGTCACCCGGTCGGGCACCGGCTTCACCTTGTCGCGCGCCGTGTACCAGGGCATCAGGATGAAGAACAGGAAGTAGACGAGCGTGCACAGCCGCGCCGCCCACGTGGCCCGGTCCCGGGTGTCGAGGAAGAAGGCGTCGAAGCCAAACTGGCCCCATACCGTGGTCGGCTCGGTGCCGAGGAAGCCGAGGATCAGGAACACGACGACGAAAACGGCGAGCGCGGTCTTGTAGTAGGGCCCGCGATAGCGGATCGAGCGCACCGGGCTGCGGTCGAGCCAGGGCAGGAAAAACAGGATCAGCACGGCGGCGCCCATCGCCAGCACGCCCGGGAACTGCGAATGGAACAGCGGCGGGACCGCGCGCAGAACCGAGTAATACGGCGTGAAATACCAGACCGGCGCGATGTGCTGCGGCGTCTTCAGCGGATCGGCCGGGATGAAGTTGTTGTACTCGAGGAAGTAGCCGCCGACCTCGGGGATGAAGTACATGACGAAGCAGAAGATGAAGAGGAACGCCACCGCGCCCATCAGGTCCTTCACCGTGTAGTACGGATGGAAGGGGATGCCGTCGAGCGGCCGGCCGCTCGCGTCCTTGTGCTTCTTGATGTCGACCCCGTCGGGATTGTTGGAGCCGACGTCGTGCAGCGCCATGATGTGGACCACCACCAGCCCCAGAAGAACCAGCGGAAACGCGATCACGTGCAGCGCGAAAAAGCGGTTCAGCGTGGCGTCGGAGACCACGTAATCGCCGCGGATCCACAGCGCCAGGTCCGGGCCGATGAATGGCACCGTGCCGAACAGGTTGACGATCACCTGCGCGCCCCAGTAGGACATCTGGCCCCAGGGCAGCAGGTAGCCGAAGAACGCCTCGCCCATCAGCGTGAGGTAGATCAGCATGCCGAAGATCCACACCAGCTCGCGCGGCTCCTTGTGCGAGCCGTACAGCATGGCGCGGAACATGTGCAGGTACACGACGATGAAGAACGCCGAGGCGCCGGTCGAGTGGATGTAGCGGATGATCCAGCCGCCCGGCACGTCGCGCATGATGTACTCGACCGAGCTGAACGCGAGGCTGGCATCGGGCTTGTAGTTCATCGTCAGGAAGATGCCCGAGACGATCTGGATCACCAGCACCAGCAGCGCGAGCGAGCCGAAGAAGTACCAGAAATTGAAGTTCTTCGGCGCGTAGTACTCGGCGGCGTGCTTGCGCCATTCCTCCCTGAGGCTCGGCATCCTCGAGTCGATCCAGCTCCACAGGCGCGCAGCCATCGGCTAGGCCCCTTTCGTTGCTTTGTCTTCGCCGATCACCAGCGCGGTTTCGGCGCTGAACGCGTAGGGCGGCACGGTCAGGTTGGTCGGCGCCGGCGCCCCGCGGAACACGCGGCCCGCGTAATCGAACTTCGAGCCGTGGCAGGGGCAATAGAAGCCGCCCGGCCAGTCCGCGCCCATCTCGGCCTTGGCTTCGGCGCTCTTCAGTTGCGGCGAGCAGCCCAGGTGAGTACAAACGCCTTCCATCACCATGATCTCGGGCTTCAACGAGCGGTATTCGTTCGTCGCGTAAGGCGGCTGCTCGGAAGCCTTCGACAAGGGGTCGGTCAGCTTCGGCTCCGCGGCCTTGAGCGAATCGAGCATTTCGCGCGTGCGGTGAAGCACCCACACCGGCTTGCCGCGCCACTCGATCACCGCGAGCTCGCCGGGGCCGACTCTGGAAAGGTCGACGTCGACCGGCGCGCCGGCCGCCTTCGCGCGCTCCGAAGGCCACAGGCTGGCCACGAAAGGGGCCGCCGCGGCCACGCTGGCCGCGCCGCCGACGACCGACGTGGCGACCAGCAGGTTGCGCCGCGTCCTGTCTATTTTTTTCTGATCGTTCATGGAGATGGCTCGGGGTCGGGCGGCGCGCGAAAGCGAGCGATTCTACCGGCGAGGCCTCGCCCTGTCTAGGATTTCGCGTGTAAACACCTAAATCTTAAGAGGAATTCTGTATAATGACGAGCTCGCTCATGTACCGCCTCTGGCTCATTTTTGCGCAGGCCGCGACCATCGCGGTGGCAGCGCTGTTCGTCGTATCCACCTTCCGCCCGGAATGGCTGCCCCCGCGGCCGGGCGCGCAGCTTGCTCTATCGATCGCGCAACCGAGCAGCGCAGGGCCGATGCAGGTCGCCGCGCGCACTGGCTCCGCGCCTGCGTCCTATAACGACGCGGTGCAGCGCGCAACGCCTTCGGTGGTGAACATCTTCACCTCCAAGGAAATCCGCGTGCCGCGCCATCCTTTGCTCAACGATCCGATTTTCCGGCGCTTCTTCGGCGAGCAGCTGCCCGACGAGGCGCAGCGCGCGTCCAGCCTCGGCTCGGGCGTCATCGTCAGCGCGAGCGGCTATGTGCTGACCAACCATCACGTAGTCGAGGCGGCGGACGAGATCGAGGTGGCGCTCGCCGACGGCAAGAGGCTGCTCGCCAAAGTGGTGGGCAGCGATCCCGAGACCGATCTCGCGGTGCTGCGCCTCGACGCGGAAAACCTTCCGGCGATCAGCTTCGGCTCCTCGGACGCGCTGCGCGTCGGCGACGTGGTGCTCGCCATCGGCAATCCATTCGGCGTCGGGCAGACGGTCACCAGCGGCATCATCTCCGCGCTCGGCCGCACCGGCCTCGGCATCAGCACCTTCGAGAACTTCGTCCAGACCGACGCCGCGATCAACCCGGGCAACTCGGGCGGCGCGCTGGTCGATGCGGCCGGCAACCTGATCGGCATCAATACGGCGATTTTCACGCGCGCGGGCGGCTCCGCGGTCGGCTCGATGGGGATCGGCTTCGCCATCCCGGTGTCGACCGCCAAGATGGTGCTCGAGCAGATCGTCAGGAGCGGCAGCGTGACGCGCGGCTGGATCGGCGTCGAGGTGCAGGAGCTCACGCCGCCGGTCGCCGAATCCTTCAAGCTCGCCGGCACGCGGGGCGCGCTCATCGCCGGGGTGCTGCGCGGCGGGCCCGCCGACAAGGCCGGCATCAAGCCGGGCGACGTGCTGCTCGAGGTGCAGGGCAAGCCGGTCGCCGATCCCGCGGCGATGCTGAACCTCGTCGCCGCTCTCCCGCCGGGCTCGCCGGCGACGATGAAAGTGAAGCGCCAGGGCCAGGACATCGACGCCAGCGTCACCGTCGGCCGGCGCCCCAAGCCGCAAGCGCGGCCGGAGTAAAAATCGGGCTCACAGCCCGATTTCCTTTAGCTCCGCAAGAGCTTTAGCTGGGTTAAAACGCATAGCGGCGCACGCTGGCCGGACTTGGGGTCTGGCGCTATAGTTCTTCCTCCAAACCCCGATAAGAGGATCACATGACGGCTTTCTTCAAGCGGTTTATATGCAGGCTGGTCATCCTTAGCAGCATCGTGCTGCCGTATTCGGCGAATACGCAGGCGGCAATGATCGGCACCGGGCAGGCGATTGCGAACGTCGAGGCGCAGCGCGCCAAGGTGAAGGATTTCTTGGCGCGCGCGGATGCGCAGAGGAAGCTGGCGGCGCTCGGCGTCGGCGCGGCGGCGGCGGGCGAGCGCGTGAATGCGCTCACCGACGACGAAGCTCAGCTGATCGCCGGGCGGATCGACACGCTGCCGGCCGGCGGGGTCGGCACCGAAGTTGCGCTGGCAATCATACTGATCCTGCTCCTGTTCATTTTCCTCGTCGACAGAAGGCGCTGAGGAGACATCCAATGAAAGCGTTCCTCCGCCGTTTCATCTGCCGCTTCCTTGCCGTGAGCCTCGTCGCCCTGCCTTACGCGGCGCAGACCCAGGCCGCCCTGATCGGCGTCGATGAGGCGCTTGCGGCACAGCGCCAGACCGAGCGCGGCAAGCTGACGGGCTTCCTCGCGCGCGCCGACGTGCAGAAGCAGCTCGCCGTGCTGGGCGTTGCCCCCGCCGCGGCCGCCGCGCGTGCGAACGCGCTCACCGACGACGAGGTGCAGCAGCTCGCGGGCCGGATCGACTCGCTTCCGGCGGGCGCCGACATCTCCGCGGCCGCGCTCCTCCTGGTGCTCATCTTGATCCTGCTGTTCTTCATGCTCGACAGGCGGTGAGCTGAAAGACTAGGATTTCTACTTCTCCATGAAAGCGCGGATCTGATCGGCGACCTTGCCGATCGAGAACAGCCCGTCGAGGTGGCCGTTGCTGCCGTCGATCTCGTAGAGCTCGACGTGATTGCCCTGCGCGCGCAGCTTGTCGGCCGCTCTGCGCGATAGCTCGGGCGGAAAGATGTGATCGGTCTTCGCGGGGAGGAACAGCAGCTTCGCCTTGATCCGCGCTTGCTCCTTTTCGACGTTATAGAGCTGGTTGGCCTTCGCCATCCAGACAAAGTGAGCGCCATCGGTAGCCGCGGCGCGCGCCAGTCCGGTCTGGTACAGCGAATCCTCGATGGCGAACAGGTTCGTCATCGAGTCAGCCGGATTCTTTCCGTCGGCCGCCCACTTGTAGCCGTGTGCCTTCTCCGCCCAACCGAAGTCCAGCGCAGTCAAGGTCACGGTCTTCAGCGCCTGCGCAACGCCTTCCGTCGGTTCCGGCCCGCCAAAATAATCGCCGCCCTTCCAGTGCGGGTCGAGCTTGATCGGCATCATCCACAGGTCGAGCAAGCCGATCACGTAGGGATGGATGTCCAGTCCCGGCCCGATGACATGGATGACTCGCTCCACGAAGTCGGGATACTCCGCAGCCCAATCCATCGCCTGGATCGATCCTCCCGAAGCGCCGGCGACCGCCTTGAGCTTCTTCACCCCGAGCGAATCGACGAGCGCCTTGTGCACGCGAACCGAGTCGCGCATCGCGACGACGGGAAACGCGGACCCATAGGGCCTGCCGCTGTCCGGATTGATCGTCGCCGGGCCGGTCGTGCCGACCATCGGGTTTTTCACATTGAGATTGACCAGCGTGTCGGCGCTCACCACGAAGTATCTGTCGGTATCGATCGCCTTGCCGGGGCCGATGATCGCGTCCCAGTAGCCGGCCGCCTTGTCGTCGGCCTTGTAGCGCCCGGCGGCGTGCGAGGTGCCGGAGAAAAAGTGGGCGATGAAGACGGCGTTGTCGCCGGCGGCGTTGAGCCTGCCGTAGGTCTCGTAGCCGACCCGCACGCTCTTGATCGGCTTGCCGCCCACGGTGGTGTATTGCGGCAGCGTGAAGAATTTCTTCTCCGTGAGCAGCTGCGCGAACGCGTTGCTGGCGGCGGCAAACGCAACGATGACGAAAAGCGCGCGCATCAGATTTCTCCCTTCGAGGTGAGTTCGGGTTCGTTCTTTTCCGCAGCCTTGATGAAACGGGCCAGCACGAGCCCCGCCTCGTAAAGCAGGCACATCGGTATCGCAAGCAGCAGCTGAGACAGCACGTCGGGCGGGGTCACCACCGCCGCGATGATGAAGGCGCCGACGATCACGTACGGCCGGGCATCGCGCAGCTTCTCGACGCTGACCAGACCCATCCTCACCAGCACGATGACCACGATCGGAATCTCGAACGTGACCCCGAAGGCGAGGAACATCGTGATCACGAAGCTGAAATACGCCTCGATGTCGGGCGCCGGCGTGATCGACTTGGGCGCGAAGCTGTGGATGAACGCGAACACCCTGCCGAACACGAAGAAGTAGCAGAAGGCGACGCCGAGCAGGAACAGCGCCGTGCTGCCGACGACCAGCGGCAGCGCCAGCTTCTTCTCGTGCTCGTACAGCCCGGGCGCGACGAAGGCCCACGCCTGGTACAGGACATACGGCAGCGCGATCATGAACGCGACCAGCGCCGTCACCTTCACGGGCACCATGAACGGGGTGATTACGCCGGTGGCGATCATCTTGGCGCCCTCGGGGAGCGCGCGCATCAGCGGCAGGGCGAGGGCGTCGTAGATCGGCCCGGAGCCCGGCCAGATGAACAGCACGACGAAGATGGCGAGCACCACGGTGACCGCGCGCACCAGGCGCGAGCGCAGCTCGATCAGGTGCGAGATGAAGGTTTCCTGGTCGCTCATCCCGCCTTGCTCTCGGGCGGCTTGTCTTCCGGAGGTTTGCCCTGCGCCGCCGCCTCAACGGACTTGTTGAGCTCGTCGGCGGTCTTGCTGAGCTCGGTATTGACCGAGGTCTCCACGTCGCTCGCCGCCTTCTGCATCGAGTCGCGCATCTTGCGCAGCTCGTCGAGCTCGATCTCGCGGTTGATGTCGGCCTTCACGTCGGCGACGTAGCGCTGCAGCCGGCCCGCGAGGTGGCCGAGCGTGCGCGCCACGCGCGGCAGCTTCTCGGGCCCGATCACGATCAGCGCGACCAGCCCGATTACCAGCAGCTCTGAGAATCCTATGTCGAACATGGTGAGCCTGGGAACAAAAAGGCGCCCGGGCGGGCGCCTTTGCTGGCGAGCGTGCCGGCGCTCAGGCCTTCTGCTCGGTCTTTTCCTTGACTTCGCCCTCGATCGTCTTGCCCGTCACCTGCGGGGCGGCGCCCGCGTCGGCAGCCTTGTCGCCGCCCTCGCGCATGCCGTCCTTGAAGCCGCGCACGGCGCCGCCGAGGTCCGCGCCGATGTTGCGCAGCTTCTTGGTGCCGAAAATCAGCATCACGATCACCAGGACGATCAGCCAGTGCCAAATGCTGAACGAGCCCATACGCGTCTCCTATTTTCTCCTCTGCAGCATCGGGCCGAGCGGCTCCGGCCCGCCGAGGACGTGCATGTGGAGATGATACACCTCCTGATGCCCCACGCGCCCCGTGTTGATGATGGCGCGAAAGCCGTCGGCAGCCCCCTCCTTGCGCGCCAGCTCTCCGGCGAGCGCGAGCATCTTGCCCAGGGGCCGCAGCTGGCTCATCCCGGCCTCGTACAGCGACGGCAGGTGCTCCTTCGGCACGATGAGCAAATGCACCGCCGCCTGCGGCCGGATGTCGTGGAAGGCAAACACGTCGTCATCCTCGTAGACTTTCTTCGCCGGGATCTCGCCGCGGGCGATCTTGCAGAAAATGCAGTTGGGGTCGTTCATTTCTTCCTGGCGGCTTTCTCGTCGATGCCGGAGATGCCCTCGCGGCGGTGCATCTCGGCCAGCACGTCGCCGGGGCCGAGGCCGTGGCGCGCGAGCACGATCATGCAATGAAACCAGAGGTCGGCGGTCTCGCGCACCAGCTGCAGGCGGTCGCCGCTCTTCGCCGCCAGCACGGTCTCGGTGGCCTCCTCGCCGATTTTCTTCAGCAGCGCGTCCTCGCCCTGCGACAGCAGCCGGGCGACATAGGAGGTCCTTACATCCCCATGCCTTCTCTCCTCGATCGTCGCGGCGATGCGCTCGAGCGTTGCGTAGAGTCCAGGTTTCATTTTTTGTAGATCAGCGACGGATCCTTCAGCACCGGATCGGTCGCCACCCACCTCCCGTTCTGCAGTTTTCTGAAGAAGCAGCTCTCGCGGCCGGTATGGCAGGCAATGCCGCCCACCTGCTCCACCCTGAGCAGCAGGGCATCCGCGTCGCAGTCGATGCGCACTTCGCGCACTTTCTGCACGTGCCCGGAATCCTCGCCCTTGCGCCAGAGCTTCTTGCGCGAGCGCGACCAGTAGACGGCCTCCTGGCTCGCCACCGTCTTTTCCAGCGCTGCGCGGTTCATCCACGCGACGGTGAGCACCCTGCCGGAGGAAAAATCCTGCGCGACGACGGGAACCAGTCCCTGCTCGTTCCACGGCACCTCGTCGAGCCATTCGTTCACAAGCGCACCTCGATGCCGCGGCTGCGCAGGTGCTCTTTCGCCTGGCGCACGCTGAATTCGCCAAAATGGAACACGCTCGCCGCCAGCACCGCGTCGGCATGCCCTTCGATGACGCCTTCGGCGAGGTGCTCGAGGCTGCCTACGCCGCCGGAGGCGATGACCGGCACGCCGACCGCGTCCGACACGGCGCGCGTGAGCGCGAGGTCGAATCCGTCGCGCGTGCCGTCGCGGTCCATGCTGGTGAGCAGGATTTCCCCCGCCCCCGCGGCCTGCATGCGCTGCGCCCATTGCACGGCGTCCAGGCCGGTGGGCTTGCGTCCGCCGTGCGTATAGACCTCCCAGCCGGCGCCGTTCCTTTTCGCATCGATCGCGACGACGATGCATTGATTGCCGACGACGCCCGAAGCCTCGCGCACCAGGTCCGGGTTCTGCACCGCGGCGGTGTTGATCGAGATCTTGTCGGCCCCGGCGTTGAGCAGCCGCCGAACGTCCTCGAGCTTGCGCACGCCGCCGCCGACCGTGAGCGGGATGAACACGCGCTCGGCGACCGCCTCGATGACGTGCAGCAGGATGTCGCGCTCATCGGAGCTCGCCGTGATGTCGAGAAAGCAGACTTCGTCCGCGCCCTGCTCGTCGTAGCGCGCCGCGATCTCGACCGGATCGCCGGCATCGCGCAGGCCGACGAAGTTGACGCCCTTGACCACCCGGCCGGCGGCGACGTCGAGGCAGGGAATGATGCGCTTGGCAAGCCCCACGTTCACTCCTTGGCGAGCGCCTTGTCGGCGGCCGCCTGCGCCTTCTTCAGGTCGAGCTTGCCCTCGTAGAGCGCGCGGCCGGCGATCGCGCCGATGATGCCTTCGGGAGCGAGCAGGCTGCAGACCGCCTGCACGTCCTTGAGGCTGTTGAGGCCGCCCGAGGCGATGACCGGCGTCTTGATGGCCTGCGCCAGCTTGAGCGTCGCGTCGATGTTGACCCCGGTCAGCATGCCGTCGCGGCCGATGTCGGTGTAGATCAGCGCCTCGACGCCGTACTCCTCGAACTTCTTCGCCAGGTCGACGACGTCGTGGCCGGTCATCTTCGACCAGCCCTCGACCGCCACCTTGCCGTCCTTGGCGTCCAGGCCGGCGATGACATGGCCGGGAAAGGCATAGCAGGCGTCGGACAGGAAGCCGGGGTTCTTGACGGCGGCAGTGCCGATCACCACGTAGGTGACGCCCGCGTCGAGGTAGCTCTCGATGGCATCCAGGTCGCGGATGCCGCCGCCGAGCTGGATCGGCACCGCCCCGCCGAGCGCCGCGATCATGTCGCGGATCACTTTCTCGTTCTTCGGCCGGCCGGCGATGGCGCCGTTCAGATCGACGATGTGCAGGCGCCGCGCGCCTTCGGCCGCCCAATGCCTCGCCATGGCGACCGGGTCGTCGGAAAACACGGTGGCCGTGCTCATGTCGCCTTGCTTCAGGCGCACGCAGAGCCCGTCCTTCAGGTCAATCGCCGGGATGATGAGCACTCAGTGCTCGATTGAAAATCAGGGACGCCAGCGCACGAAGTTGGAGAGAAGTTGCAGGCCCGCAGACTGGCTTTTTTCCGGATGGAACTGTACGGCAAAAATGTTATCGCGGGCAACCGCGCAGGTAAAGGGCATGCCGTAGACGCAGGTGGCGGCCGTCACCCCCTCGTCGCGCGGCGCCGGGAAGTAGCTGTGCACGAAGTAAAACCGGCTGCGGTCGGCAATTCCCGCCCACAGCGCGTGGCGCCGCCGCTGCAGCACCTCGTTCCAGCCCATGTGCGGAATCTTGAGACCCGAGACCCTGAAGCGCGGCACGTTGCCGGGCAGCAAGCCGAGGCCCCGGGTGTCGCCCTCCTCGCCGCGCTCGAACAGCATCTGCAGGCCGATGCAGATGCCGAGGAAGGGCTTGGCGCCGGCGGCCTCGATGACCGCTTCGCGCGCCCCGCTCGCGGCCAGCTGGCGCATGCAGTCGGGCATCGCGCCCTGGCCGGGCACCACGACCCGCTCCGCGGACCGGATGGCCGCCGGATCGGCGGTCGTCAGGACTTCGGCGCCGGGGGCGACATGCTCCAGCGCCTTCGCCACCGAGCGCAGGTTCCCCATGCCGTAATCGACGACGGCAATCCTCAATTAAAGCGAGCCCTTCGTCGACGGCACGGCGCCGGCCGCGCGCGGGTCCGGCTCGGCCGCCGTGCGCAATGCGCGCGCGAACGCCTTGAACACGGTTTCGCACTGGTGATGCGCGTTGTCGCCGCGCAGGTTGTCGATGTGCAGCGTGACCTGCGCGTGATTGGCGAAGCCCTGGAAGAACTGCTGCACCAGGTCGACGTCGAATTCGCCGATCAGCGCACGGGTGAACTTGACGTGGTACTCGAGTCCCGGCCGGCCGGAAAAATCGATCACCACGCGCGACAGCGCCTCGTCGAGAGGCACGTAGGCGTGGCCGAAGCGGCGCACGCCAGCCTTGTCGCCGAGCGCCCTGGCGAACGCCTGCCCCAGCGTGATGCCGATGTCCTCGACCGTGTGATGCGCATCGATCTGCAGGTCGCCCTTGGCCTCGATGTCGAGGTCGAGCAGGGCGTGGCGCGCCACCTGGTCGAGCATGTGCTCGAGGAAGGGCAGCCCGGTCGACAGCTTCGCCTCGCCCTTGCCGTCGACGTTGAGCCGCACCCGGATCCGGGTCTCCTTGGTGTTGCGGACAACTTCGGCGGTACGCATGTCAAAGCGCTTCCTGGAGGGCGGCGACCAGTATACGGTTTTCATCGGGGGTGCCGACCGTGATCCGCAGGCAATCGCGCAATCCTGGATGCAGGTTCCTCACCAGCACGCCTTGCCGCTTCAACGCATCGTAGGCGCGCTCCGCCCGTGGCACGCGCACCAGGAAAAAGTTCGCCTGCGAAGGAAACACCGTTACACCGGGGAGGCCGGCGAGGGCCGCGCCGAGCGCTGCGCGCTCGGTCCTGATCCGCGCCGCCTGCTCTTCGAGCACCTCGAGGCGCTCGAGCATGAAAAGCGCAGCCGCCTGGGTGAGCACGTTGACGTTGTAGGCCTGCCGTACTTTGTTGAACTGCTCGATCCATTGCGGCCGGCCGGCGAGATAGCCGAGGCGGATCCCGGCCAGGCCCAGCTTGGACAGCGTGCGCAGGACGACCAGGTTCGGATGGCTGCCGAGGCGCTGCATGAAGGTCCTGCCGGCGAACACGTGATACGCCTCATCCAGGACGACGAGTCCTTCGGCGGCGCGGATCACGCGCAGGACGTCTTCCTCCGGATACAGCACGCCGGTGGGATTATTCGGATAGGCGATGAACACGAGCGCCGGCCGCTCGCTCTTCATGCGGGCGGTGAACGCGTCGGCATCGAAGGAGAAGTCCTCGCGCAACGGCACCGCCACGGCTTTCATCCCGCACAGCGCGGCATTCACGCCGTACATGACGAAGCTCGGCGCGGGATACATCATCGCCGACCCCGGGCGCGCCATCGCCAGGGTGATCATCTGGAGCAGGTCGTCGGAGCCGTTTCCCAGCAGCAGCTCCATGCCCGCAGGCAGGTTCATGCGCCGCGCGAGCAGCTCGCGCACGCGCCGCCCGGTCGGCTCGGGGTAGCGATTCAGATCGACGCGGGACAGCGCTTCGGCCAGCTCGCGCCGCAGCGCGGGCGGCAGCGGGTAGGGGTTTTCCATGGCGTCGAGCTTCACCATGCCCTGCGCTTCCGGCACCTGATAAGCGCTCAGCGCGAGGATTTCCGGGCGCACCAGCTCCGCGGGGCTCATTTGAATCTCATCTGCGCCGAGCGGGCGTGGGCCGTCAGCCCTTCGGCTTCTGCGAGCACCACCGCAAGCTTCCCGAGCCGAGCGGCCGCGGCCTGCGACACGCCGATGACGCTGGAGCGTTTCTGGAAATCGTGGACGCCGAGCGGCGAGGAGAAGCGCGCGCTGCCGCCAGTGGGCAGAACGTGGTTCGGCCCCGCGCAATAGTCGCCGATCGCCTCGGAGCTCCAGCGGCCGAGGAAAATGGCGCCGGCGTTTTTCAGCTTTGGCAGCCAGGCCTGCGGGTCCTCCACCGACAGCTCGAGGTGCTCGGGCGCGATGCGGTTGGCAAGCACGCACGCCTCCTCGAGGTCGCGCGTCTCGATGAGCGCTCCGCGCGCCTCGAGCGACGCGGCGATGATTTGCCGCCTCGGCATCGCAGGAAGAAGTCTTTCCATGGAAAGCTCGACCTGATCGAGATAAGAGGATTGCGGGGAAAGCAGAAGCGCCTGCGCCGCCTCGTCGTGCTCGGCCTGCGAAAACAGGTCCATCGCCACCCAGTCGGCGGGCGTGCGGCCGTCCGCGATCACCAGGATTTCCGACGGCCCGGCAACCATGTCGATGCCGACCTGCCCGAACACCTGGCGCTTGGCCTCGGCGACATAGACATTGCCGGGGCCGACGATCTTGTCGACGCGCGGCACGGTCTGCGTGCCGTATGCGAGCGCGCCGACTGCCTGCGCGCCGCCGATGCCGATCACGCGGTCTACCCCGGCGAGCGCAGCGGCGGCCAGGACCAGCGGGTTGGGAGCCGGGCTCACCATCACCAGCTCCCGCACGCCGGCGACTTTGGCCGGGAGCACGTTCATCAGAACGGAGGACGGGTACGCCGCCTTGCCGCCGGGCACGTAAATCCCGACGCGATCGAGGGCGGTCACGCGCTGGCCGAGGCGCGTGCCGTCCTGGTCGACGTAGTCCCAGGAGCTCTGCACCTGCCGCGAGTGGAAGTCTTGGATCCGCTCGCCGGCCTCGCGCAGGGCCCCGGCCTGCTCGCGCGGCAGCGCCTGCAGCGCCTCCTGCAGCTTTGCCTTTGGCACCTCGAGCTCGGCCAGCGAGCGCGCTGCGATGCGATCAAATCTGCGTGTGTACTCGAGCACGGCCTCGTCGCCGCGAACGCGCACATCGGCGAGGATCGCGCGCACCGCTTCCTGCAGCGCCGGATCCTGCAGCGCCGCGTGGCGCGTCAGCGCCGCCAGCCCGGCCTCGAAGCCGGCGTCGCGCGTGGCGAGGCGCCGCAGCTTCATCGCGCGGCGGCTTTCGAAAAAGCGTCGATCAGCGGCTGCAGCGCGGCTCGCTTGGTCTTGAGCGCCGCCTGGTTGACGATCAGCCGTGCCGACACCGGCATGATTTCCTCGACCGCAACCAGGCTGTTGGCGCGCAAGGTGTGGCCGGTGGAAACGAGATCGACGATCGCATCGGCAAGGCCGACCAGCGGCGCGAGCTCCATCGACCCGTACAGGCGAATCAGGTCGAGGTGCACGCCTTTTGCTGCAAAGTGCTCGCGGGTGATGTTGACGTACTTGGTCGCAACGCGCAGGCGCGCGCCCTGCCGCACGGCGCCTTCGTAGTCGAAGCCCTTGCGCACCGCGACCATCATCCGGCAGGCGGCGATGCCCAGATCGACCGGCTGGTACAGGCCTTCGCCGCCGTGCTCGACCAGCACGTCGCGCCCGGCCACGCCCAGATCCGCGCCCCCGCGCTCGACATAGGTCGGCGTGTCCGCAGCGCGCACGACGATCAGCTGCACGTCGCGCCGGTTCGTGGCAAGCACCAGCTTGCGCGAGCGCTCGGGGTCGTCCTTCGGCCGGATACCGACGCGCTCCAGCAGCGGCGCCGTCTCGTCGAAGATGCGCCCCTTGGATAGCGCGATGCTGATCTGGGCCATGTCCATCAGTGTATCCGCTCGATCCTGGCGCCGAGCGCCGCAAACTTCTTCTCGAGCGCCTCGTAGCCGCGGTCGAGGTGATAGATGCGGTCGACGACGGTCTGGCCCTCGGCCACCAGGGCCGCGATGACCAGGCCCGCCGAGGCGCGCAGATCCGTCGCCATGACGGCAGCGCCCTGCAGCCGCTCGACGCCTTTCACCACCGCCGTGTTGCCCTGGATCGAGATGTGGGCGCCCAGCCGCTGCAGCTCCAGGGCATGCATGAAGCGGTTCTCGAAGATAGTCTCGGTGATTCGCGCGGTGCCGCGAGCGATGGTGGCGAGCGCCATGAACTGGGCCTGCATGTCGGTGGCGAAACCGGGGTAGGGCGCGGTGCGCAGGCTCACGGCCTTCGGCCGGGCGGCCATTTCGATTTCGATGGTGCGGTCCGCCACTTCGATCCTTGCGCCGCATTCGCGCAGCTTTTCCAGCGTCGCGTCGAGCGAATCGGGCGCGGCGTCGAGCAGTCTCACCTTGCCGCCCGCGGCGGCGGCGGCCGCCAGGTAAGTGCCGAGCTCGATGCGGTCCGGCATGACCCGGTGCTCGGTGCCCTGCAGCGAAGCCACGCCCTCGATCCGCATCGCGTCGCTGCCTGCTCCCTCGATGCGCGCACCCATCGCCGACAGGCACCTCGCGAGGTCCACCACCTCCGGCTCGCGCGCCGCGTTCTCGAGCCGCGTCTCGCCCTCCGCGAGCACTGCCGCCATCAGCAGATTCTCGGTGCCGGTCACCGTGACGAGATCCATCGCGATGCGCGCCCCGCGCAGCCGCTCGGCGCTGGCATGCATGTAGCCGTGCTCGACGCTGATCGTGGCGCCCATGGCCTGCAGGCCCTTCACGTGCTGATCGACCGGCCGCAGGCCGATCGCACAGCCCCCGGGAAGCGATACCCGGGCGCGCCCGCAACGCGCGAGCAGCGGCCCGAGCACCAGCACCGAGGCACGCATGGTCTTCACCAGCTCGTACGGCGCCGTCGGGTCGCGGATTGCGGCGGCGCGCAGCGTCAGCTGCCCGTCGGCTGGACGCTGGACCTCCACGCCCATCTGGCGCAGGAGCTTGCCCATCGTCGAGACGTCCACCAGGCTGGGCACATTGGTGAGAGCCACGCGCTGGTCGGTCAGCAGCGCCGCGCACATGATCGGCAGGGCCGCGTTCTTCGCGCCCGAGACCCGCACCTCGCCCTGCAGCGCCCGCCCACCGGTGATGCGCAGCTTATCCACCCGATTTCCACTCCTCGGGCGTGAGCGTACGCATCGACAGCGCGTGGATTTCCTCGCGCATGCGCTCGCCGAGCGCCGCGTAAACCAGCTGATGGCGCTGCACGCGGCTCCTTCCCGCGAACTCGCCGGACACGATCAGCGCCTGGAAATGCTGGCCGTCGCCGACCACTTCCACATGCTCGCAGGCGAGCCCCGCCGCGATTCCCGTCTGCACGCTTTCAGGCGTCACCATTCAGTACCTCAGCTTGTACCCGGCCTTGAGCAGCCCGAGGCTGGTCAGGCTGACAGCCAAAAAGCTTACCCCGACCACCGCCAGGCTGGCATGCGGAGGCACGTCGGAAGCGCCGAAGAAGCCGTAGCGAAAGCCATCGACCATGTAAAAGAACGGGTTGGCGTGCGACAGCTTCTGCCAGAAGCCGGGCAGCGAATGAATCGAATAAAACACGCCGGAAAGAAAGCTGAGCGGCATGATGACGAAGTTCTGAAACGCCGCCAGCTGATCGATCTTTTCGCAGACGATGCCGGCGATCAGGCCAAGCGCGCCGAGCAGCGCGCTGCCAAGCAGCGCGAACGCGAGGGCCCACAGCGGCGCGCCGAGCCGCAGCTCGACGAACCAGACCGTCACGACGAGCACCCCGGCACCCACCACCAGCCCGCGGATCACCGCGGCCAGCACGTAGGCGCAGAAGAACTCGAGGTGGGAAACCGGCGAGAGCAGGATGAACACGATGTTGCCGGTGATTTTCGACTGGATCAGGCTCGATGAGCTGTTGGCGAACGCGTTCTGCAGCACGCTCATCATGATCAGGCCCGGGACGAGGAACGAGGTGTAGCGCACGCCTTCGTACACCTGCACGCGTCCTTCCAGCGCGTGCCCGAAGATGATCAGGTAGAGAGCCGCGCTCAGCACCGGCGCGGCGACGGTCTGCACGCTTACTTTCCAGAAGCGCAGCAGCTCCTTGAGCAACAGCGTCCGGAAGCCGGTCACGGCTGGCGCCCGGTCAGGCGCAGGAACACTTCTTCCAGGTCGGGCGGCTGCACCTCCAGCTCGACGATGCCGATCCCGCTCTCGCGCAGCCGCGCCAGCACCGTCTCGAGCCCGCGGGCGCTCGGCAGGCGCAGCGTGAACAGCGGTCCGTCGCGCGCGATCAGCTGCGCCGGAAAAGGCTCCGGCAGCCGCTCCGCATCGAGCCGCACCCGCAGCTGCAGGCCCGAAAAGGTCTCGAGCAGGTTCCTGGTCGAGTCGAGCGCGGCAACGCGGCCGGCTTTCAGCATCGCGATGCGGTTGCAGTGCAGTTCGGCCTCCTCGAGGTAGTGGGTGGTCAGCACGATCGTGTGACCTTCGCGGTTGAGCCGGCGCACGAACTGCCACAGACCCTGCCGCAGCTCCACGTCCACGCCGGCGGTCGGCTCATCGAGCACGATCACCGGCGGCTTGTGCACCAGCGCCTGCGCCACCAGCACGCGGCGCTTCATGCCGCCCGACAGCGCGCGCATATTGGCGTCTGCCTTCGCCGTCAGGTCCAGATGGTGCATCACCTCGTCGATCCAGGCGTCGTTGCCGCGGATGCCGAAGTAGCCCGACTGGATGCGCAGCGTCTCTCGCACGGTGAAGAACGGGTCGAACACCAGCTCCTGGGGCACCACGCCGAGCATGCGCCGCGCGCGCCGGTAGTCTTCGACCACGTTCGCGCCCATCACGCTGGCCACCCCGGAATCAGGCCGCGCCAAGCCGGCAATCAGGTTGATGAGCGTAGTCTTGCCGGCGCCATTGGGGCCGAGCAGGCCGAAGAACTCGCCCTGCCCGATCGCCAGGCTCACGCCCGCGAGCGCGCGCACGGCGCCGAAGCGCTTCTCGAGCTGCCTGACCTCGATGGCGTTCAGTGGTGCGGCGCGGCGGCGGGCAGCAGGCGGTCCACGCCGTACAGACGGGCGATCGTCTGCAGCGAGGCGGGAAGGTTGGTAAAGGAGACTTCCTGCTTGCGCGCCCTGGCGTCGCGCAGCCAGGCGAGGAGCAGCGCGAGGAGCGAGGAATCCATTTCGGTGACTTCGCCCAGGTCGACGCTCTGCACGCCTTCCTCGAGATGGCGCCTGCCTTCTTCGAGCAGGCGAGCGGCGTTGGCCAGGGTCACCGGCCCGCTCACGATGATGCGGCGGCCCTCGCGCCGGATCATTTCTGCGGCGCCGTGCCGGCGGCTTCGAACGTGCGGTTCTTCGCGCTCAGGCTCTTGATCAGGCCGTCGATCCCCGACTCGCGCACGGTGTTGTTGAACTCGGTCCGGTAGTTGGCGACCAGGCTCACGCCGCCGACCATCACGTCGTAGACCTTCCAGCCGGCGGCGGTCTTTTCCATGCTGTAGTCGATCGGCACCGGCTGCGCGCCGGACTGCAGCACGCGCACGTTGACGGTGACATCGGTGTCGGTCGGCTTGGCGCGCAGGGGCCGGAACTCGAATTTCTGCTCGGAGAAAGCGGCGAGCGCGCTGGCGTAGGTGCGCACCAGCAGGGTCTTGAACTCCTCGGTGAGGCGCTTCTTCTGCTCCGCGTTCGCCTTGTTCCAGCTCTGACCCATCGCGAGGGCGGTCATGCCGGTGAAATTGAAGTGCGGCAGCACCTTCTCGTCGATCAGCTGGATCAGCTTGTTGCGGTTGCCGCGGATCTCCTTGTCCTTGGCGATGAGCTCGACCACCTCGAGCGTCACGTTCTTCACCAGCACGTCGGGCGCCAATTCCTCGCCCTGCGCGCTGCCGAGCAGAAGAGCGGCGAAAAGACCCAGGGCGGCTTTAGCGATCGTGCGCATGTTGTGCAAACCTCACGTTATTAACGTCCGCAGCCGGCTCGACGTTGACCGGCGTCCTCAAGCTGCGGCCTTCTTCAATGCGCTTCTCGCGCGGAGGCTGTCCATCATAGATCAGGCTCCGGCGGCGCTGCAGGTAGGCGTCGCGCTGGAATACGTACTTGTCGAGCGCCGCCTCGTCCAGGATGCGGCTCGCGTCCAGCAGATCGGCGCGCGCGCCGACCAGGCGCAGCGCGACCGCGGAATTGCGCAGCCTGATCGGCCTGAAATCGCCGACCGGATCGGTATAGATGTCGGCCGCGGTTCCGAAGCCGTCGCGCAGCGTGCTCGAGCCCAGAATCGGCAGCACGAGATAGGGGCCGTCGCCAACGCCCCAGCGGCCCAGGGTCTGGCCGAAATCCTCGTTGTGCTTTTCGATCCCCATGTCGGAGGCCACGTCGTGAATGCCCAGCAGCCCGAAGGTGCTGTTGAAGGCGAAGCGCGCCCAGTCCTCCACGCCGTCCTGGAGCTTGCCTTGCAGCAGGTTGTTGACGCCGATGAAAAGGTCGGCGATGTTGGAAAAGAAATTGCGCACCCGGCTGCGGATCTCCTCGTGCACGAGATCGCGATAAGCCGTCGCCACCGGCTTGGCGATCGCCTCGTCGACGGTCTCGTTGAACTTGTAGACGCCGCGGTTGAACCCTTCGAACGGATCGCGTGGATCGCCGTCCGCGCTGGCGCATGCCGCCAGAAGCGCGAGCAGCACTGCGCTTACCAGGAACCTCACTTCGCCGGTTCCTTCGCCGGCTCCGCCGCCTTGCTGAACAGGAACTGGCTGATGAGGTTCTCGAGCACCACCGCCGACTGGGTCAGGCGCAGGCGGTCGCCGTCCTTCAGCATCACGCCGTCCCCGCCGGCCTCGAGCCCGACGTACTGCTCGCCGAGGATTCCCGAGGTCAGGATCTTGGCGGTCGTGTCGCGCGGGAACTGGTAGGCGGCGTCGACGTTGATCGCGACGAGCGCCTCGTAGGTTTCGGTGTCGAAGCGGATGGCGGCGACCCTGCCGATCACCACGCCGGCGCTCTTCACCGGCGCGCGCGCCTTCAGTCCGCCGATATTGGCGAATTTGGCAGTCACCTGGTAGGTCTGCGCGGTGTTGAAGGAGGCGAGGTTGCCGACCTTGAGCGCGAGAAACAGCAGCCCCCCAAGGCCCGCCGCGACGAAGATTCCGACCCACAGATCGATAGCCGAGCGGTTCATTGTCCGTGACCTCCTCCGGTGAACATGAGCGCGGTAAGCACGAAATCGAGCGCGAGAATGGCGAGCGACGAGGTGACCACCGTGCGCGTCGTCGCGCGCGACACGCCCTCGGCGGTCGGCGGGGCGTCGTAGCCCTCGAACACCGCGATCCAGGTCACCGCGATGCCGAACACGACGCTCTTGATGACGCCGTTGACGATGTCGTTGCGCAGGTCGACCGCGGCCTGCATCTGCGACCAGAACGCGCCGGCATCGACGCCGATCAGCTGCACGCCTACGAGATAGCCGCCGAAGATGCCCGTGGCGGAGAACAGCGCCGCCAGCAGCGGCATCGAGATCACTCCGCCCCAGAAGCGCGGCGCCACCACGCGCGCGACCGGGTCGACCGCCATCATCTCCATCGCCGACAGCTGCTCGGTCGCCTTCATCAGGCCGATCTCCGCGGTGATCGCCGACCCGGCGCGGCTGGCGAACAGCAGCCCGGCGACGACCGGGCCGAGCTCGCGCACCAGCGACAGCGCGACCAGCACGCCGAGCGACTCGGAAGCCCCGAAGCGCTGCAGGGTCTCGTAGCCCTGCAGGGCGAGCACCATGCCGACGAACAGCCCCGAGACCAGGATGATGATCAGCGACAGCACGCCCGCGAAGTAGATCTCGGCGATCGTCAGGCGAAAGCGCCGCAGCGCCGTGCCCGAGTGCACGATCAGGTAGGCGAGGAAGCGGCTGGCGAAGCCCAGCCGCCACACGTGGGTGGTCACGCCGGCGCCGAGGCGCTCCAGCCGCTGGCGAAGAGCATCGACGATCTGCATGTCAGGCGGCCGCCAGCTCGAGGTCGGCACCGTAGTCGGGCGCGGCGTAGTGGAACGGCACCGGGCCCTCGGATTTGCCGTTGACGAACTGGTTGACGAAGGGCTCGGAGCTCGAGCGAACCTCGGCGGGCGTGCCCTGGGTAATCACGCGGCCCGCCGCCATGAAGTAGACGTAGTCGACCACGCCGAGCGCCTCCTGCACATCGTGCGTGACGATGATCGAGGTGGCGCCGAGCGAATCGTTCAACTCGCGGATCAGGCGGGAGATGACGCCGAACGAGATCGGGTCGAGGCCGGTGAACGGCTCGTCGTAGAGGATCAGCTGCGGATCGAGCGCGATCGAGCGCGCGAGCGCGACGCGGCGCGCCATGCCGCCCGAGAGCTCGGTCGGCATCAGAGGGGCCGCGCCGCGCAGCCCGACCGCCTGCAGCTTCAGCAGCACCAGGTCGCGCAGCAGCTCATCGGGAAGCTCGGCGTGCTCGCGCAGCGGGAACGCGACGTTGTCGTAGACCGACATGTCGGTGAACAGCGCGCCGAACTGGAACAGCATGCCCATCTTGCGGCGCATGCGGTAAAGCCCTTCGCGGTCGAGCCGGCCGGTGACCTCCCCGAGCACGCGCGCCGTACCGCCGCTGGGCAGGTGAGCCCCCATGATGATCCGCAGCAGCGTGGTCTTGCCGCAACCCGACTGCCCCATGATGCCGACTACGCTGCCGCGCGCGATCTCCAGGTTGATGTCGCGCAGCACGGGGTGCGCTGGATCGTAACCGAAGGAAACGTTCCCTATTTCAACGATCGGGGATTGCTGCACAGCGTAATATTATCGCGTGAGGGAAGGATCCGCGAACGAGGCCGCAGTGCGCGTTGCCGCGCTGGCGAAGCGCTACGGCGGGCTCGATGCTTTGCGACGCGTCGATCTCGAGGTGCCGGCGGGCGAGGCGTTCGGCCTGGTGGGCGCCAACGGGGCGGGCAAGACCACGCTCATCAAATGCACGCTCGACCTGTGCGCCTACGACTCGGGCAGCGTTGCGATCTTCGGCGTCGCCGCCCGCTTGCCGCAGGCGCGCCGCCGCCTGGTCTACCTTCCGGAGCGCTTCGTGCCGCCGCATTACCTGCGTTGCCGCGAGTTCCTCGAGCTGATGCTGGAGCTCGCGGGGGCCCGTTACGACCCGGCGCGCGCACGCCGGCTGCTGGAGGAACTCGAGCTCGAGCCTGAGGTGCTCGAGCGCCCGGTGCGGCAGCTGTCGAAGGGGATGACGCAGAAGCTCGGCCTTGCCTCCTGCTTCCTGCTCGAGCGCGACCTCCTTGTCCTCGACGAGCCGATGAGCGGCCTTGACCCCGCCACCCGGGTCGCGGTGAAATCGGTTCTGCGCCGGCTGAGCGCGGAAGGCAGGACGCTGTTCTTCACTTCGCACGTTCTCGCCGACGTAGAAGAGCTCTGCTCGTCCATCGCGGTGCTGGACCGGGGAACGGTCCGCTTCCGCGGCTCGCCGGCGGCGCTTTGCGCACGCTACGCGCAGGCTCACCTGGAGCGGGCGTTCATGAGGTGCATCCGTGACGACGAATCCGCAGCCGGCGCCTGACTCGAAGCCCGGGCTGCTGGTCGTCGACGACGATCCGCTGATCACCGATACGCTGGCCTTCGCCCTGCAGTCCGACTACGCGGTGCACGCCTGTGACACCCGGCAGCACGCCATCGAGCTCCTGCGGCAGCTGCGCGACGCGCCGCCTCTTGCGCTGGTCGACCTCGGCCTGCCGCCGGCGCCGCACACGCCCGATGAAGGCTTCCAGCTGATCGCCGACCTGCTGGCGCATTCCCCGAGCATGAAGATCTTCGTGCTCTCGGGCCAGAACGACGCGGCGAACGCGCGCCATGCGCGCGCGCTGGGCGCCTGGGAGTTCGTCGCCAAGCCGAGCGATCCGGCGCTGCTCAAGCGGCTGCTGGCGCGCGCGCTCGAGCTGCCGGCGGCCGAAGCGCCGGAGCTGGTCGGCGCGAGCCCCGTGCTGGCGAAGCTCAAGCAGCAGATCGCGCAATTCGCCGGCTCGCCGTACCCGGTGCTGATCGAGGGCGAGTCCGGCAGCGGCAAGGAGCTGGTCGCGCGAAATCTGCACCGGCTCTCGCCGCGCTCGAGCCGCCCGTACCTCACCCTCAACTGCGCCGCGATCTCGCCCACGCTGGTCGAGCCGACCCTGTTCGGGTACGTCAAGGGAGCGTTCACCGGCGCCACCTCCAACAAGGCGGGATATTTCGAGGACGCCCAGGACGGAACCCTGCTGCTGGACGAGATCGGCGAGTTGCCGCTCGAGCTGCAGGCGAAGCTGCTGCGCGTGCTGGAGAACGGCGAGTACCAGCGCGTGGGCGAAACGCAGCGCCGGGTTTCCAGCTGCCGCGTCATCGCCGCAACCAACCGCGACCTGCGCCGCGCCGTGAAGCAGGGGGCGTTCCGCGCCGACCTGTATCACCGCCTGTCCGTGTTCAGCCTGAACGTCCCGCCGCTGCGCGAAATGGAAGCCGACAAGCTCCAGCTGCTCGAGCACTTCCGCCGCTTTTATGCGGCGCAATCCGGCAGGCAGCCTTTCGAGCTCGACGACGGCGCCGCCGCCCGCTGGGTGCTGTACGACTTTCCCGGCAACGTGCGCGAGCTGCGCAACGTCGTGATCCGGCTCACCACGAAGTATTCCGGGCAGCGCGTGTCCGTGGCGGAGCTCGAGCCCGAGCTCGACCTCGAGGCGCCCGACCCCGGGTCCGCCGCGGCAGGCGGCGCGATCGTCGAGCAGGCCGTGCGTCAGCTGGAGCGAGCGGGGGCTTTCAACCTGGATGAAACGCTGCGCGCCTGGGAACGCGGCTACATCGAGGCGGCGCTGCGCCTGACGCGCGGCAACGTCAGCCAGGCGGCGAAGCTGCTGGGCGTGAACCGCACCACGCTCTACAGCCGCATGCACCCCGACGAGGACAAATAGCGGTGGCGCTTTACCTGGAGCACTTCGGGCTCGCCGAGCCGCCGTTCCGCATCACGCCGCACACCGACTTTTTCTTCGACGGCGCCGACCGGGGCGCCACCCTGGAGGCGCTGATCTACGCCATCCTGCACGACGAGGGCATCGTCAAGCTGTCGGGCGAAGTGGGCAGCGGCAAGACCATGTTGTGCCGGGTGCTGATGGAGCGGCTGCCGCCGCATGTCGAGACCATCTACCTCGCCACCCCGTCGCTCGCGCGCGACGAGATCCTTCACGCGATTGCCGACGACCTCGAGCTCAGGCTGACGCACGAGCGCACCTCGGTGGCGCTGCGCGAACTGCAGGAGCATCTGATCCGGCTGTACGCCGCCGGCCGCCGCGTCGTGGTCCTGATCGACGAGGCGCACGTCATGCCCGAGGAGACGCTCGAGCAGGTGCGCCTGCTGTCGAACCTCGAGTCGAACCGCCACAAGCTCATGCAGCTGGTCCTGTTCGGCCAGCCCGAGCTCGACGCCACGCTCGCCAAGCCGTCATTGCGCCAGCTGCGCGACCGCATTACGCACGCCTTTCGCATGCGCCCGCTGTCGCAGCCCGAAGTCGCCAAATACGTATCGTTCCGCATGCGGGCGGCGGGCTACCGGGGACCAGACGTGTTCGTCCCGGGCGCGCTGGCCCGGGTGGCGCGTGCCTCCGGCGGGCTCACGCGCCGCATCAACATTCTTGCCGACAAATCGCTCCTCGCGGCGTTCACCCAGGACGTGCACGCGGTCACCGAGCGTCACGTGCGCGCGGCAATCGCCGACTCCGAATTTGCCCGGCTCAGGAGGCCACGGCGGCCGGCCGTGTACGCCGGTGCGGCGCTCGCCGCCGGCGTGCTCATCGGTGCCGCGGTCCATTGGGCATTTTTCGCGCCTGCGGTAAAGCTCGATGCGCCGGTCGCCCAGATACCAGCCATCCCGCCAGCGCAGGCTGCCCGGGTGCCGACAGCGGCAGCCATGGAACCGGAACCCCCTGCGCAACCTCCGCCCCCCAAACTCCTGAGGCAGGATCAGGTACAGCGCCTAAGCGGGTACTCACCGGGTGGCCAGCGCCTGCTTACCGAGCGCATCGCCGCGACGCAGGAGCTGCTCGAGCGCGTGCCCGACGAGCAATTTGCCATCGAGCTGTTCATCACGGACAACACCGACCCGGCTCGCGTCGAGCGTTTTCTGGTGCGCGCGCGCGAGCTGGTTCCGCTCGACGAGTTGTTCGTCATCCCGGTGGCGCGCGCCGGGCAGTACCGGCTGCGGGTGATTTTCGGCGAGTTCCCGAGCCGCGCGGCCGCGATCGAGGCCGGGAAGCGCTTGCCGCCACGCTACCAGCAGGCCTTTCGGGCTTCGCCGCGCAGCTTCGCGGAGCTCCGCGGTCAAATTTAGTCAGGACCCGGAAAACGCCAGCAGGACAGGCGCTTAGACCACTTTCCTCAAGTTGATATCGTGCTATGCTTCGCAGCGGGAGGGAAGCTAGGCGCCATGAGGTCTGGGACAACGGCTGCGGTCGTGTTGCTGGCGGGTCTTCTGACCGCTTGCGCGCAGGCACCGGTCAAGCCGGCGGAGACCCACATCCGGGCTGGCGAGCCGCGGCCTGAAGGCTCGATTCCGCCGCCGGTTCAGATGGCGCCCGTGCTGCCGCGGCCGAAGCCGAGCGTCAGGCCGGAAACCTACAGCGTCGTGGTCAGCAACGTGCGGGTGCAGGAATTGCTGTTCGCGCTCGCGCGCGATGCCAGGCTGAATGTCGACATCAGTCCCGACATCACCGGCACCGTCACCCTCAATGCGATTGACCAGACGCTGCCGCAGCTGCTGGCACGCATCTCGCGCCAGGTGGACCTGCGCTGGGAAATCGACGGGCAAACCCTGATCGTCTTGCGCGATACGCCGTTCCTGCGCGCGTACAAGATCGATTATCTCAGCGCGGCACGAAATGTGACGATGAAGTCGACGGCGTCGACGCTGTTCGGCGGCGGCACGAGCTCCGGTGCCGGCGCCGCCGCCTCGGGCCCGGCGGCGACCGGCGCGACCGCCACCATCGACGTCAAGGCAGAGAACAACCTGTGGGACTCGATCGTGCAGAACGTGAAGGAAATTCTGCGCGAGACCGACAAGATCCTGCCCGCCGCTGCGACAGGGGCCGCGCCGATGCAGCCGCCGCCGGTCGCGCCCGGCGCCGGGCAGGGCGCCGCCGCTGCGGGGACGGCGGCGCCGCAGCCGCCGAGCACCACCTACCAGGAGGCGGCAGCGGTCATCGCCAACCGCGAGAGCGGAGTCCTCTATGTGAGGGCAACTTCCAAGCAGCAGGAAAAAGTGCAGGAATTTCTCGACCAGGTCATGGCCGGCGCCAAGCGCCAGGTGCTGATCGAAGCCACGGTCGCCGAAGTCCAGCTGAGAAACGAGTACCAGCGCGGCATCGAGTGGTCGCGCGTGCCGTCGGGGCCGCGGGGCTTCACTTTCCGGCAGCCGGCAATTCCGCCGCCGACGGGGTTCAATCCCAATCCCTTCGTGATCGGCTACACGAGCAACAATTTTTCGGCCACGCTGACGCTGCTCGAGCAGTTCGGGGACGTCAGAGTGCTGTCGAGCCCGAAGCTCAGCGTGATGAACAACCAGACGGCGATCCTGCGGGTGACGCGGGATATCATCTATTTCACCATTACCCCCTCCACGCAGCCGATCACCTTCGCCGGCGCGGGCGCCGGCGGCATCACGGTCAACGCCTCCTTCACCACGACCCCCAACATCGCCGCCGAGGGATTCATGATGGCGGTGCTGCCGCAGATCAATGAAACCGACGGCGTCGTGCTCAACGTGAGGCCGACGATCCGCCGCCAGGTCGGCAGCGCCCGGGATCCCAATCCGGCGCTGCAGGGGCAGGCGACCCAGAACGACATCCCCCTGTTCGAAACACGCGAGTTCGATTCGATCCTCCGGCTGCAGAGCGGCGAAACCGCGGTGCTGGCCGGCCTGATGCAGGACCAGGTGGAAAACACGGACAGCGGAATTCCCGGCCTACGCAGCATCCCGCTCATCGGCGAGGCGCTCTCGTCGCGCAGTGATCTGACGAGGAAGACCGAGCTGGTCATCTTTCTGCGCGCCAGCGTGATCCGCGATCCCAGCACCGAGGGCGAGTTCCGCAGGTTCCGCGACCAGCTGCCGGGCGGTGACTTCTTTACGAAGCCGAACCCGGGCCGCGTCGCTCCGCCGGTCGGGCCGGCGGGCGAGCCGCTACGGTGATATGAGCCTTCTCCTCGAGGCGCTGAAAAAAGCCGAGAAGGCGAAAGAAGAGGCGCAGAAGCGGGCGCGCGGCGACTCGGGCGGCGCCGCGGGCGAGTTGCGCCTGGAAGGCGAGGCTGCGCCCGCGGCCGATAACACGCGCGTCGTCACGCGTCCCGAGCTGCCCGACATCGCGCAACCGCTTGAGATCGTCAGCGACGATCTGGCCGTAAAGGAGCCGGCCGCGCCACAGGCAGCGCCCTCGCCGCGCCCGCAAGCCCCTCCCGAAGCCGATCCCCGGTCTGCGGACCGTGCGGCGGCAAGAAAGGTCTTCGAGGCAAAGTTCAAGGAGCCGAACCCGCGCATGCCCTTTTACATCGCCATGGGCGTACTCGGCGTGTTCGCGCTCGGCACGGTCGGCTATTTCTGGTATCAGCTTCGCACGCCTTATGCCCTCGTCAATGCCAATCCGCCGCGCCCCGCCGGCGAAGCGGCGGTTGCGGCGGCCGCCGAGACCGCTGCACCGATCAGGCCTGCCGGCGCGAGCGTTGGCCAGGGGCCGATCCCCGGTCTTCCGGGGGCCGCTGCGCCCTCACCGACGCCACCCCGCACACCGGCGCCTTCTTCCCCGACGGAGACATTGGCCGTACCCAAACCAGCGGCCAGGCCCCTTCTGAGCGCCCCGCCTGCGCGCCTCATCCCGGACTCGCCCATCGTCACCGCGGAACGCCGCGCTGCTCCTCAGGTGCATCCAAAGGTCGAGTCGGGCTATGCCGCCTATCTCGCCGGCGACCTGGCCACCGCGCGCGCCGACTACCAGGAGGCATTGCGCGAGGAACCGGCCAACCGCGATGCGCTGCTCGGGCTGGCCGCCATCGACGTGCGCACCGGGCGCTATGAACCCGCCGAGGCGATCTACCTCCGGCTGCTGCAGTCCGACCCGCGCGACTCCCATGCGCACGCGGCGCTGATCGAGTTGCGCGCAGGCCGCATGGACCCGCTGGCCGCCGAGAGCCGGGTCAAGTCGCTGCTGGCCAACGACCCGGCCGCCGACGTGCTGTATTTCACGCTCGGCAACCAGCTCGCGCTGCAGGGCCGCTGGGCCGAGGCGCGGCAGCACTATTCCAAGGCGTTCGCCGCCGATCCGGACAACGCCGACTTCGCCTACAACCTCGCGGTGAGCCTCGATCATCTGCGCCAGTCCAAGCTCGCGCTCGAGTATTACGCGCGCGCGCTTGCGCTGGCGGAGAAGCGCGGCGCGAGCTTCGAGCTTGCGACGGCCCGCAGCCGCGTGCAGCAGCTCGGCCGTTGACACTTTCTCACTGCGCCCGTGGATTCTGACCTGCGGCCAATGCGCGCGCCCGCTATCATCCTGACGCAATGAATTCACCCGCCAATCCGCAGGCAAAGCGGCACATCGGCCAGATCCTGATCGACCAGGGAATCCTGACCGAGGATCAGCTGCGCATCGCGCTGCTCGAGCAGACCAAGCAGCACATGCCGGTGGGGCGCCTGCTGGTGCAGCTCGGTTTCGTGTCCGAGGCGACGCTGCGCGATGCGCTGTCGGAAAAGCTCGGGCTGCAGTCGGTCGACCTGGGACGCATCATCGTCGACCCGGCCGCGCTCAAGACGCTGCCGCGCGACATGGCGCGGCGCTACCGCGTGTTCCCCGTCGCGCTCGACCGCCAGCAGAAAAAATTCATCGTCGCCCTCTCCGACACCAACAACATCGTCGCGATCGACCAGCTGCGCGCGCACCTGAAGGGCGAGTTCGAGGTCGAGCTGCGGCTCGCCGGGGACACCGAGATCGACCGCGCCATCGAGCATTACTACGGGCACGAGTTCTCGATCGACGGCATCCTGAAGGAGATCGAGACCGGCGAGGTCGACTACACCACCATCGTCGACGGCGACGAGTATTCGCAGCCGGTCGTGCGCCTGATTTCGGCGCTGCTGGCCGACGCCGTCGAGCGCGTCGCTTCGGACATCCACTTCGAGCCCGAGCAGAACTTCCTGCGCATCCGCTACCGCATCGACGGCGTGCTGCGCCAGATCCGCTCGCTGCACAAGACCTACTGGCCGGCGATGGCCGTGCGCATCAAGGTGATGGCGAAAATGAACATCGCCGAGACCCGCGCGCCGCAGGACGGGCGCATCTCGGCGACGATGGCGGGCCGCGTCGTCGACTTCCGCGTCGCCAGCCTGCCGACCACCCACGGCGAGAACCTGGTGCTGCGCATCCTCGACCGGCAAAAGGGCATCGTGCCGCTCGACAAGCTCGGCCTGGAGGAGGAGCAGCTCGAGCTGCTCAAGCGGATGATCGCCCGGCCGGAGGGCATCATCCTGGTCACCGGCCCGACCGGCAGCGGCAAGACCACGACGCTCTACTCGATCCTCAACCACATCAACTCCGACGGCATCAACATCATGACGCTGGAGGACCCGGTCGAGTACCCGATGACCCTCATCCGGCAGACCTCGGTGTCGGAGGCGGCGAAGCTCGATTTTGCGAACGGCATCCGCGCCATGATGCGCCAGGACCCCGACGCCATCCTGGTCGGCGAGGTTCGCGACCAGGACACCGCCGAGATGGCGTTCCGCGCCGCGATGACCGGCCATCAGGTGTACACGACCTTGCACACCAACTCCGCGGTGGGCGCCTTCCCGCGGCTGCTCGACATCGGCATCGTGCCCGACATCCTGGCCGGCAACATCATCGGCATCCTGGCGCAGCGCCTGGTGAGGAGACTGTGCCGCACCTGCCGGCAATCCTATGACCCCGACGCGAGGGAGCGCCGGCTGCTCGGCGTGACGCCCACCGAGTCCGCAGCGCTCTACCGCGCAGTCGGTTGCGAGCATTGCGACTACCAGGGGTTTCGCGGGCGGCAGGCGATCCTCGAGATCCTCAAGGTCGACGGCGCGCTCGACGAGATGGTGGCGCGCCGCGCCACCGCGCGGGAGATCCTCGCTGCGGCGCGCGCTCAGGGGTTCAAGACCCTCGCCGACGACGGCGCACGCCTGGTCCGCCAGGGGGCCACCAGCCTGGACGAGCTGATGCGCGTGGTCGACCTGACCGACCGCATGGCCTGAGCCGCCGGGAGGCCCATTGCCCCTCTTCACCTACAAGGCCATAGACGCCCGGGGCAAGAGCGTGGTGGGCCGGGTGGAGGCGGTGAACCTGTTCGATCTCGAGCAGCGCCTCGCCCGCATGGAGCTCGATCTGGTGCTCGGCGCTCCCTCCAGCACGCGCTCCCGGCTCATCGGCGGCGGCAAGGTCACGCGCCGGGACCTGATCAACTTCTGCTTTCACCTCGAGCAGCTCGCCGGCGCCGGGGTGCCGGTCATGGAGGGGCTGGCCGACCTGCGCGAGAGCGTCGAGAACCCGCGCTTCCGGGAGGTGGTGTCCGGGATGATCGAATCGATCGAAGGCGGCCGCAACCTGTCGCAAGCGCTCGCCGAGTACCCGGAGGTGTACAGCAAGGTGTTCGTGAGCCTGGTGCGATCGGGCGAGCAGACCGGCAAGCTGCCCGAGGTGCTCAGAAGCCTCTCCGAGTCGCTGAAGTGGGAGGACGAGCTGGCGGCGCAGACCAAGAAGCTGCTGATGTACCCGGCGTTCGTCGGCAGCGTCGTGCTGCTGGTCACCTTCTTCCTGATGGTCTACCTCGTGCCGCAGATGACCGGGTTCATCCGCAACATGGGGCAGGACATCCCGCTGCAGACGCGCATCCTGATGGCGGTGTCCGACTTTTTCGTGAACTACTGGTGGGCCGTCGTCGCCGCGCCGTTCGCCGCCTGGTTCGGCCTCAAGCTTGCAATGCGGACGAACCCGGCCATCGAATACGCGCTGGATCACTACAAGATCACGATGCCGCTGATCGGCCCGATCCTGAGAAAGATCATCCTGTCGCGTTTCGCCTCGAGCTTCGCCATGATGTACGCCTCGGGCATCACGGTCCTCGACGCGATCCGCAGCTGCGAGGAAATCGTCGGCAACCGGCCCCTGGAAGCCGCCTTGCACCGGGCCGGCCAGCAGATCGCCGAAGGCAAGAACCTGACGGCGGCGTTCCAGGACCTCGGCGTGTTCCCGCCGCTCGTGATCCGGATGCTGCGCATCGGCGAAAATACCGGGGCGCTCGACACCGCGCTGCTCAACGTCAGCTATTTCTATAACCGCGAAGTGAAGGAATCGATCGGCAAGGTGCAGGCGATGATCGAGCCGGCCCTGACGCTGCTGCTCGGCGCCATTCTCGGCTGGGTGATGCTGTCGGTCCTCGGACCGGTGTACGACACGATCTCGAAGATGAAATTCTAGCCATGGCCACGCGACGCATTCTCTACTTCACGGCCGAGGACCATTACCTCTACCGCAGCGCCGGGGCCGGCCTCGAGCTGGAGACGAAGTTCTCCGGCGACGACCTCGGCGTCACGGCGTTTCGCGAGCACCTGCGCGGCCTGCAGGGCAAGCTGTTCTGCGTGCTGGTCGACGTCGCGGGCGAGGACTTCCACGAGGACCAGATTCCGTTCCTGCGCGGCGGCGACCGCGACGCCGTGCTGCAGCGCCGGCTGGCGCAGCGCTACCGCGACACCCGCCTCGCGGCGGCGCTGTCGCTCGGCTACGTGGCCGGCACGCGGCGCAACGAACGGCTGCTGCTCGCCTCGTTCACGAACACTCAGCAGCTTGCGCCCTGGCTGGATGCGCTGGAGGAAGCGGGCACCAAGCTGACCGGCGTCTACTCGGTGCCGCTGCTCGCGCCGGCGCTGGCGCGCAAGCTGGGCGCGAAAGGCGGACGCGCCTTCGTCGTCACGGTCAACCGGGCGGGGTTGCGGCAGTGCTTCATCGAGGCAGGCCGGCTGCGGTTCGCGCGCCTGGAGCGCACCGTGGACATGGTGCCGCAGGCGCTCGCCCTATTCGTGCGCTCCGAGATGCTGCGGCTCGCGCAGTACCTCGGCACATTGCGCGTGCTTCCCCGCGAGGGGCCGCCGGTGCAGGTATTCGTGGTCGCGCCGCGCGGGCAGCGCTCGACCTTCGAGCAGGTGCTGGCGTCAGACGCCCGGCTCGTGTTCCACACCGTCGACGAAGGCGAGGCGATGCGCAGCGTCGGCGTGCGCAGTGCGCCCGAGCGGGTGCTCGGCGAAGCGCTGTATCTGCATCTCGCGGCGAAAAAGCCGCCGCGTGAGCAGTTCGCGAGCAGCGCCGAGCGGCGCCGCTATCAGGTATGGCAGCTGCAGCGCGGCATCGTCGCTGCCGGCGCGCTCGGCTTCGCCGCCTGCGCGCTGTACGCCGGCGTGCAATTCGTCGACGCGCTGCAACTGCGCGATCGCGCCGCCGACCAGCAGCGCGACGCGCGTCTCGCCGCCGCGCAATATGAGCGCATCACCGCGGGCTTTCCGGTGACCCAGACCACGACGGAGAACCTGAAGGTCGCGGTGGTCGAGTTTCGGCGCATCGCCGAGCGCAGCGCGTCGCCCGAGCGGGCCTTCGTGCACGTCTCGCGCGTGCTCGAGCAGTTTCCCCAGATCGAGCTCGACAGCTTCAACTGGGGCGTGGGGCGCCCGGAGGCGCGGCGTGACCGACCCGCCGGCGCGGCCCCCGACGCTGCGGCCGCGAAACCCGGGCAGAGCAGCGCCACCGAGACCCTGGAGCTTTCCGGCCGCGTCAACGCCACCCAGCGCAACGACTATCGCGCGATCACGGCGCAGGTGCAGCGCTTCGCCGCGGCGCTCGGCGCAGCGCCGGGCTACGAGCTGGTCCGCACGCAGCTACCCTTCGATATCACCTCGGAGGGCACGCTCACCGGCGACATCGGCGGCGGCAGCGCGGAGTCCGGCGAGGCGCCGCGCTTCACGGTCACGCTGGCGCGGAGGCTGCCGTGACTCTGACGCGCGAAGAGCTCAGGAAGCTGCTGCTGCCGGGCCTCGCCGCGTTGGCGCTGGTCGCCGCCGGCGCCGGCCTGGTGTGGGGCGCCCAGCAATCGGTGCGCAGCGCCCAGCTGCGGCTTGCCGCGGCCGAGTCCGACCGCCGGGAAAGCACCGAGCGCCTGACCCGCATCGCGGAGGAAGAGCGCGAGGTCAAGGAGAAGCTCGAGGTCTATCAGCAACTGAAGCAGCTCAACATCCTGGGCGAGGAGCACCGGCTGGAATGGGCAGACGCCATTACCCGCATCCGCAATCAGCGCGAGCTGCTCGACCTGCGCTACCGCGTCGACCGGCAGAAGCTGCTGATCTCGGCGCCCGGCAAGCCCGCCAACGTGGATTTCTACGCCAGCACCATGAAGGTGGAGCTCGCTCTGCTGCACGAGGAAGACCTGCTGCGCTTCCTTGCCGACCTGCGCGCCTCCGGCAATGCGTATTACTCGGTGAAGCAATGCCTGATCACGCGCACCGGCCAGGCAGCGACCGGCGCATCCATCGTGCCGCGGCTGCGCGCCGATTGCGAGATCGACCTGATCACCATCATCGATCGGGCGGCCAAACGATGAAGCCGGCGCTCGTTCTCCTGCTCGGCCTGTGGCTCGCGGCGGCGGCCGGTGCCTCCGGCGCGCAGGAATTCGGCCGCCTGTTCTTCACGCCGGAGCAGCGCGCCGCGCTCGACGCCCGGCGCAAGGCGCGCGTGCCGGACAAGCCGGCCGCCTCCCCGGTGGCGGCCTCTCCCACCACGCGTCTCGACGGCTATGTCGTGCGCTCCGAGGGCCGCTCCACGGTCTGGGTGAACGGTGAATCGCTCCAGGACGGTTCGGCCGAGGCGCTGCGCGACCCAGGCCGCAGCGGCGGGCGAGTGCGCGTGCCGGTCGGCGACGGCGGGGCGCGCATCGGGCTGAAGCCGGGAGAAGTGCTCGACCGCGGCACCGGTGAAGTGCGTGACGTGATCGGCGACGGCGAAATCCAGGTGCGGCGTGGCCGGCCCTAAATGCGTCCGCGCGCGGCGGCTGCAACGCGGCGCGGCGCTGCTCGTGCTGCTCGTCGTGGTGGTACTCGGCGCGTCATGGTTCCTGATCTCGCGGACCAGCGCGTTGAGCGCCGGCATCTTCACCGCGTCCAACCGCGACCACAACGCCCTCGTCCTCAACCAGGCGAAACAAGCACTGATCGGCTACGTGGCAATGAACGCGGCTCAGTCCGGCGAGAACAATCCGGGACGTTTTCCTTGCCCGGAAGGCGCGGCTTTGGTCGGCACCAGTGCGGAAGGCATCTCGGCGCCCTACGTCGGTCCGCCCAACGCGCCGACCTGCGCGACAGTCGGTCGATTGCCTTGGCGCACGCTGGGGCTCGACAAACTCGTCGACTCGTCGGCGGAGCCGCTTTGGTATGTCGTATCTCCCGGCTGGCAGCTGGTGACGAGCACGACAACCCTCACCATCAACTCGAACACCATCGGCCAGCTCAACGTCGATGGCCAGGCGAATGCCGCGGTAGCGCTGATCATTGCTCCGGGCGCGGCGATGAACGTGCTGGCAAGCGCGGGCTGCACGGCCCGCAACCAGGCGCGCAGCGCTCCGTCTCCGGCCATCGACGCACGCGATTACGTCGAGTGCTTCAATACCGGCACGTCGACGTTCGCCACGACCGGGCCGACGACGTCGTTCAACGACCAGGTTGTTCGCATCACTGTTGCAGACGTCATGCCGGCAATCGAGGCGGCGATTGCGTCTCGCGTGGAGCGCGAAATCGTGCCGCTCTTGAAAGGCGTCTACGCAACGAACATCTGGGGAGCAAACGTCTCGGCGGGCAATCCGGTCTATCCCTTTGCCGCGCCGTTCGCGGATCCGTCGCTGACCGCGAGCTATCAGGCGAGCAGCGCTTCGTGCGCGGGTGGCGTCTGTAAAGGCCTGCTGCCGGTCATGTTTTCGAACGCCCCGGGCACCAGCACGCCCTGCACGCCGAGCGTGGGATCGCCGTGCGATCCGACTTTCGTGCGCTGGGTGAGTCCACCGGCCCCGGTGTTTACCCGCACCGGCGGTGCCGCGCTGGGGTCCCCTGCCCCGAGCTGCTCGGTGCTCGCGGCGAGCGTCGACTGCACCGTCACGGCTAACGTGCCCCTTCTCGGCGGTGGCACGTCGATGAGCTTCACGCTGGCGGCGACGGCGAACAACGTCGGCATGGCGATGCGCAAATTCGACACGACAGTGGCCATGACCGGCATAGATCCCGCCGGCAGGAGCGTAGTCAGCGCGCCGATGGCCGCGGACGGCTCCGCGCGGGTGACATTGAGCGGCAGCATCCCGATCGGCGGCGGCAACCTCATCTCCAGCCTGCTTTGCACTCTCCTGGGGCTGACGTGCTATCAAATGAACATCAGCATGCCGATCGCGCTTCTGGCGGATCATCCCGTGCTGAATTCCACCGACCCGGTCACCGGCTGGTTCATGCGCAACGAGTGGTACCGCGTCCTCTATTACGCCGCCGCACAGACTACGACGCCGGCCGCGCTTCCGACTGCGCCGGCTTGCAACCCCGGAACGAGCTGTGTCACCGTCAGCAACCTGACTCCCGCCAACAACAAGCGCGCCATCCTGATTCTCACCGGGCGCAGCATCAACGGCACTGCGCGCCCGAGCGGCACTCTCGCCGACTACCTCGAATTCGGCAATGCCGCCGGCAGCTTCGAGCGCCAGCCCGTAAGCACCGCGGTCGATGCGACGCTGAAGAAGCCCTTCAACGACCGCATCGTCGTCGTCGACTTCAACTGATGCGGGCACGCCAGCACCCCCCGGGCAGCGCCGGTTTCAGCCTGGTCGAGCTGGCGATCGTGCTGCTTGTGGTGACGCTGATGCTATCGAGCCTGCTGTACACGCTGGCCGCGCAGACCGAGCAGCGCAATTTCGAGGACACCCGCCGGCGGCTGGAGCAGGCGCGGGAGCTGGTGCTGGCGTTCGCGATCGTCAATGGGCGCCTGCCCTGCCCCGCGCGCGCAAACAGCGCCGGCGTCGAGGTGCGCAACGCCGCGGGGGAATGCAAGGATGCCGCAAACGTAGAAGACTATTACGGCGGCACGCCCGGCGGCGTCGTGGGCGGTCTCCTGCCCGCGG
>Ga0070697_100000300_pt1 | contig 39505 bp, 26 predicted proteins | sample KBSK1501metaG_FD_65475 | JGI IMG/M metagenome (GOLD analysis project Ga0070697, IMG submission 65475) | Corn, switchgrass and miscanthus rhizosphere microbial communities from Kellogg Biological Station, Michigan, USA - KBS K1-50-1 metaG | ecosystem: Host-associated > Plants > Roots >...
GGCTGCGTGGTCAACCACTGCCACCGGCCGCCGACCTGGTGCGACGGGCACCATCTGGTCTGGTGGACCCGGGGCGGGAAGACGGCCCTTCCCAACCTAGCACTCGTTTGCGGTCGCCATCACCGGATGCTCCATGAAGACGGCTGGACGCTGGACCGGCGTAAGGATGGTCGGTGGGTTGCAACGCCTCCACCCCACCGAGTCACCGCCAGTGCACGATCGGCCTGACGCAAACCAGCCCCGGCAACGGCCTAGCGAGTTATATCAGCGGCGTGCGCCGTTAATCGAGCTGATGACCCGGATTGACCGTGCGCTTGCGCTCGAGGTAGGCGATCAGACCCAAGAGGAGCGTCAGGCCCAGGAGCAACCCACCAAGGGCGTCGGAGAACCAGTGCCAGCCGAGGTAAATTACCGCGTAGCCGACGAAGAAGATCACCAGCACCAGGACCGGGCTGAGCCGCGAGCTGTCGCGGCCGAAGAGTTCCCAGCGTTCTGCCAGGTAAAGCACCAGGCCGTATACGATCGTCGCCCGGAGCACGTGGCCACTGGGGAACGAGTACTTCCCGACGTGGTGGCTGAACGTCGGGAGGATTTCCGGAAAGCGCTGGAAGGCTCTTCCCGGCGCGATGCTGGGAACGACGAGCTTGCCGATGAATTCGAGCCCGGATCCGAAGAGAATCGCGACCATCGGCAGCACCGCCAGCAGCCGCAGTCCCCGAAACAGAGCCAATCCCAACAGGGCGGCGATCACCAGCGTCAGCTCGATGCTGCCCAAGTACGAGAACGCCCCGAGCCCGAGGTCCTGGCCGTAACTGCCGCGACCCTGTAAGTACTGCGTGAGGCGCAGGTTGGGCCGGTTGAAAGCGCCAAAGCTGCCTAGCAGCGCCACAATCACGAACCCGGCGAAAAGGAGGCCCGCCGTGATCAGCAGGCGGCGGCTGAGGACGGGCCAGTGGAGTCGAATCAGTGCTGGCACTTGCGGCAGTAGACCGTGCCGCGGCCAACGAGGCGAGTGCCCTGCAACGGCGTCCCGCATCTCAGACAAGGCTCGCCGCTTCGCCCGTAGACGAGCAGCTTCTCCTGGTTGGTGCCCCGGAGCCCAAAGGCGTCGACGTAATCGATGATCGACGAGCCTCGCGCTGCAATGCTGTTCTCCAGCACCTCCTGGATCGCTGAGTAGAGCGCCCGGCGTTCCCGCATGGCGAGCCGGTGAGTCCACCGGCTAGGACGGATTCCGGCGCGAAAACATGCCTCGTCGGCGTAGATATTGCCAACGCCGGCCAGAAACGATTGATCGAGCAAGGCCGATTTGACCGGCCGCCGGCGGGCCTGGATGAGTTTCTCGAACTCGGCTTCGGTCAGATCGCCGTGGATCGGCTCGGGACCGAGCCGCGCGGGAAAGGCGCGGGCCGCAATGAGTTCGTCCTGGGTGCCGAGCAGCAGGCGGCCGAACTGCCGTGGATCGTCATAACGCAGTTCCAGGCCACTATCAAGCAATGCCCGGAAGTGCGTGTGCTTGACCGCAATTTCTTCGGGCTCCCAGACCCGTAGATGTCCGGTCATGCCCAAATGCACGATGACCCGTTCACCAGACGCTTCAAAGGCGCCGTTAGCAGCAAAGGTTCCAGGGGTTGCGGCGCGAGCCGCGTCCAGCGGCATCACGATGTACTTGCCACGCCGCTCGACGGAATGAATCATTCGGCCGCGCAGCCTTCGAACGAACTTCGCTGCATTCGGATAGCGCACGAGTCGCCCGCGTATCGCTGGATCGCGCGTTAATTGCACCGACTCGATGCGGCGGCCGGCGAGCTGCGGCCCAAGGTCTTTCACGATCGTCTCGACTTCGGGAAGCTCGGGCATTACGCCTTGGCGGCAACCAGCCGCACCCGCTCCATGTCCTGCCAGTTGGGGCCCAATTTCAGGTCCACCTGCAGCGGCACTTTCAGTGGATACGCCGTGGCCATCAAGTCGGGGACGACGGAAATCAATTGGTCGCGTTCGCCCGGAGGGACTTCGAAGACGAGCTCGTCGTGCACGGTCAAAATCATCCGGCTCGCGAGGCGCTGCTCATGGATATATTGGTGCAGTCTCAACATTGCCAGCTTCATGATGTCGGCCGCCGATCCCTGGACCGGCATGTTGATCGCGATCCGCTCGGCCGCTAAACGCAGCGCTCGATTCGGCGATCGAATGTCCTGGATATAGCGCCGCCGATGCAGCACCGTCTCGACGTAGCCTTGCTCCCGGGCCTGGATCTTGATGCCTTCGAGGAATTCGCGAACCCGGTTATAGGCGCGAAAGTACGCGTCGATGAATACTCGCGCCTCTTCCGTGGACATGCCGGTGTCGCGCGCGAGGCCGAAATCGCTCAGCCCGTAGAACAGGCCAAAGTTGACGACTTTCGCTAGTCGCCGTTGATTCGCCGTAACGTCAGTTTGTGCGATGCCGAAGACTTCGGCAGCCGTCCTGGCGTGGATGTCCTCGCCGCGAGCAAACGCGTCGACGAGAACGGGATCATCCGTCATGTGGGCCAGGACGCGGAGCTCGATCTGCGAATAATCAGCCGAGAGCAGGACATCACCGGGCCGGCTTGGCACAAAGGCACGCCGGACCTTCTGGCCAACTTCAGTCCGGATGGGAATGTTCTGCAAATTCGGGTCGGACGACGAGAGCCGGCCGGTCGCGGCGACCGTCTGATTAAAGCTCGTATGGACGCGATGCGTCTTCGCATCGACCAGCAGCGGCAGCGCGTCAACGTACGTGCCTTTGAGCTTGCTTAGTTGTCGAAATTCCAGGATCTTGGCGACGACGGGATGCTGGTCGCGCAGGCCCTCGAGAACGTTGGCGTCCGTCGAGTAGCCGCTCTTCGTCTTTCTGCCGCCGGGCATGTTCAGGTCTTCAAAGAGAAATCTCGCCAGCTGCTGCGGCGAGTTGACGTTGATCGGCCCATGCGCCACGTCGGCGATCTCCTGGTCTAAACGCCGTATTTCCTCATACAGCTCGCGCGAAACCTGCTGCAGGTAGGGCAGGTCGATCGCAACGCCCGCGATCTCGATCTCGGCCAGCACCGGCACCAGCGGCATTTCGAGATCACGAAATAATTCCGCATTGCGGAGCCGGTCGAGCTCGGACTCGAGTCTCGGCGCGAGTTCCAGCATCACGTGCATTCGGTCACCGAAAAATGCGGCGGCCCGCATGACGTCGACCTGGTCGCACGTCATCGCCGTCTTGCCGCTGCCGAACAAGGACTCCCGCCCCTCGATGACACGATGCAAGACATCCGAGGCCAGCGCCTCGAGGCTCGGCGAACGCACCCCGGAGTTCAGCAAGTAGGCCGCGACGAGCAGATCCCAGTCGGCGCCACGAAGTTCGATCCCGTGGGCCCGGAGCGCCAGGTAATCGGCCTTCTGGTTGAAGCCCAGCTTCGACGGCTTCGCACTCTGGAGGCTGGCGGCAAAGGGCTGAAGAACATCACGCACCTCGAGGCAGCGCTCCTGTTCGTGGGCCAGCGGGACATAAAAGATCTCGTGCTCGTTGAGACCAACCACCAGCGCGGCGATCCGGCCGTGTCTCGGCACGTCATCGAGCGTCACGACCTGGAAGCCGGCGCGGTCGGCCGCCCCAAAAGCAACGATCAATCGCTCGAGCTCGGCCGTCTCGCGAACGACGGTGATGACCTCGCTCGGCGCCGATTCCAACGCCAGCGTCGACTGCGCTGGTTGCCGCGCGGGTTCTGACTCGAGGGCAAGCCTGCCCTGCTCTCTGGCCGCCGGGGCAAAGATCGGTGGCGCCGACATCGTGCTGCCGTCGCTCCAGGTGGTTGGCACCCGCGCCGCCAGGCTGCGGAAGCCCAGGTCGGCCAGGATGGTGCGAGCGCCGTCCGGGCGGTAGTCCTTGGCGGAGCCGTGGCTCAGATCGAGGTTCACGTCGACGTCGAGCAGGATGGTCGCCATTTTCTTGCTGAGCAAGGCCTGCTCCCAGTGCTCATCCAAGAGCTTGCGGACCTTGGGCGGCGTGACCCGGCCGCGGTTCTCGACGAGGCTCTCGACCGAGCCAAATTCTTGAATCAATTTAATGGCTGTCTTTTCGCCGATGCCGCGGATGCCCGGGATGTTGTCCGAGACGTCCCCGACCAGGCCTTTCAAGTCCACGGTCTGTATTGGCTCCAGGCCGTAGCGTTCGCGGACGCGGTCCGGGGTGTAGAGAATCGTCTCCGACACGCCCCGCTTGCTGGTCAGAACGAAGACGTCGTCGTTGACCAGTTGCAGCGCGTCGAGGTCGCCGGTCACGATCGTGCTGTGCAGACCTTGCTCACGCGCTTGCCTCGCCAGGGTGCCGATTACGTCGTCCGCCTCGACGCCCTGGACTTCGTAAATGGGAATCCCAAACGCCCGAACGATGTCGCGTGTCAGCGGAAACTGCGGAGACAGCTCGGGCGGGGTCGGCCGGCGGGTCGCCTTGTATTGCGCCAGCGCTTCGTGACGGAAGGTCCGTCCTCCCAGGTCAAACGAGGCCAGCACGTAGTCCGGATGCTCCTGGAGGGCCAAGAGCAGCATCGAGGTAAACCCGTAGGCGGCGTTGACGACGCGGCCTTCCCGGTCGGTCAACGACGGGAGCGCGAAAAAGGCCCGGTAGACCAGGGAGTGGCCGTCGATGAGGACGAGCCGGAGCCTGTCTTTTGGCTCGTTCTGTGGCGCTGTCACGATCAGAGTTTAGACGTGCGGGAATCCCGCAGCCCGCAGAGTTTAGACATGCCGGAATCCCGCCGCCCTGATCGGTTTGTGAAAAACCCGATGGTAAGATAGGCTCGAATTCAGGATGGCCAAATTCGTCGAAATGCAGGTCGATTCCATCCGTGTGCACATGCCCAGCGGGCAGCACGTCGTGATTCTCAAAGAAAAAGAGACGGACCGTTATTTGCCCATCTGGATCGGCATTTATGAAGCCAATGCGATCGCGCTGAAGATCACGGGTATTACGCCGGAACGCCCGATCACGCACGATCTGCTTGCGAACATTTTGCAGAGCGCCGAGATGCGCCTGAAGAAGATCCAGGTCACGTCGCTAACGAACGAAGTGTTCTTTGCCCGCCTCTTTCTGGCTGTGAATGGCAAGGAAGTCGAGATCGACTCGCGACCTAGCGACGCGATCGCGCTGGCTGTCCGGATGACCTGCCCCATCCTGGTCTCGCAGGACGTTCTCGACAAGGCCGGGGTCTTCCCCGAAAAAGAAGAAGAGGAGGAGGACAAGCTGTCGATCTTCAAAGAGCTGATCAACAGCATGGACCTGCCCGACCTCGAGGGCCCGCCGCCGCCCGAAAAGTCTTAACCGCTGATCGTAATCGGCAGGCGCGCGACCAGCGTGGCACCGGAGCCGCCCGGAAGTTGCTCGATCGCAGTCAGGGTGTAGGAGCCGGACACTGGACGGCTCAGCGGAAGGTTGGCGAGCGCGTAACTCGCCTGGAACCCGGCCGCCGAGCCAGACCCCTGGCTGCCGGTCGGCAGCTCGACGGCGTAGCCGTTCCGCTCGAGCAGCAGGCGAACCACCGTTGTCTCGTTGCTCGCGAGCCCACCAACCTGCACCTGGACCGCCAGCGTGCCATTCGACGGATACGTACGCGCATCGGTCGAGACCGTCAGCGTGCGCGAGGCATCTCGGGGATCGACGACCGTGGTGGCGTTCACGTAAACGGCCTTGGACGCCGCGCCGGCCCTGCGGTCGGGGGCAAGGAATTGATTCGCCGGCGCCGCGTGACTGTTCGCCCCGCCACCAGGGCCGCCGCTAATGGCGCTTGTCGAGCTCGCGGCACCAGGGCCATGGACATGCAACTGGTTGACCCCGACGATGACCACAATAAGGGCTGCGGCCACACCGCCGATCCAGCCGGCCGGCGCCCAGCGAACCGCCTGGCGTCGTTGCGCCGGGATGGTGAACGCTCTGGCCGGGGTCGCCATCGGCAGGGCGCGGACGGCATAGGCGGTCTGCCGCAGCCCCTCGAGGCGAGTCCGGCAGTCGGCACAGCCGGCGACATGATCAGCCACGCGAGCCTGCGCTCCGGCGTCGAGCTCGTGGTCGAGATACGCCGAGAGCTCTTCCAGTGTCGGCTCAGTTGGGATCCGCGGCTTACTCGGCATGGGCGTCCTTTTGAGCTGACGACGTGGGGAAGAGGTCCGGGTGCTGCTGCAGGCGCTCCTGGACCTGCGCGCGTGCGCGCGCGATCCGCGATTTGACCGTCCCGAGGGGCACACGGAGCACGCGGGCGATCTCGTCGTAAGCCAAGCCGTTGACATCGCGCAGAATGATGGCGATCCGCATGTCGTGCTCGAGTGCCTCGATGCTTTCGCGAACCAGCTGGTTTCGTTCGCTTGCCTCGGCACGCTCTTGCGGGTCCGGCGTCGCAATCCCAAGGCCGACGACATTGCCGGTCTGACCTTCGTCGGGCATGACGCCGTAGCGCCGGCCCCGCCGAAAGTGGTCGTAGCAAAGATTCGCGGCGATCTGGAAGAGCCAGGACTTGAACGGCGCATCCCGCAATGTCCGGATTTTTTCCCACGCGCGCAGGAACGCCTCTTGGGCGATGTCGGCGGCATCGTCGGGTCCGCCGACCATCCGTAGCGCCATGTTGTAAAGCGGCACCTGATATTGCACGATCAATTGGGTAAACGCCTCCCGATCGCCCCGGCGGGCCCGGCCCACCAGGTCGCGATCGTCCATTTACCGGTTCCTGCTTTTAGACGCAAACATTTCCAATAAGTTCCAAACGTACATACTCCGATATACTCGCCGGGGCCCGGGCGTCGCCCGACGCGAGTGGCGCTTTAGTGCCATACGAGCGTTTGAGACGTTTCGCGCCGGAGTGTCGGAATGGTAGACGAGGGCGCCTCAAAAGCGCCTGGGCGTAAGTCCGTGTGGGTTCGAGTCCCTCCTCCGGCAGTTTCGCTTCTGGGACGAGCAGGCGCCGCCCGTCACTGTGCGTCCATTTCACTGGTCGACCAGGCCCGCGACCGATTGACGACCCGGCGGCACCCCGCCATACTGCCCGCGAAGAGGCGAGAACGGAACTTTTCAGTTCGGCGGCCGTCTTACCGAGTTAGATGCGTGCCCAGCGTTGCCGCCCGCCCACGCGGATCGCCCTTGCCTGCCTGCTTGGCACGCTGGCGCTACCCGGCGCCGCCGTTGGAGCCGCGGCCGCCAGCAACGGACTGACCCTGGCAGTTCAGGTCGGCTACCAGGACGTGGTCAAGCCGGGGGACTGGATGCCGGTGACGATCGACGCCCGCAATACCGGAGCCGGCGTGGACGGCAGGCTCGAAGTTCAGGAGTCGCTGAACGCCCAACCGGGTGTCAGTGGCTTCACCATCTACGAGGAGCCGATCAGCCTTGCCAGCGGCTCGGTCAAGCGGGTGCGCCTCTACCTGATCGAGAACACCACCGGGGCCACGATCACCGCTCGCATCATCCAGAACGGCCGGGTGGCCGTCTCGCGGGATTCCGCGGCGTCCGGCACCAGCTCGGCTCTGATCGGGGTGCTGTCGGATGAGGCCACCGCACTCGACGACTTTGCCGCTATCCACCCGGGCGGTGTCGCGACCCGGGTCGTCCACCTGCATCCCGACGATATCCCGGATTCCGCCGTTCCGTTGCGCGCTTTCGACATCCTGGTGATCGATGACTTCGCCACCGACGGGCTGACCGCCGGCCAGCGGACCGCCATCGCCGACTTTGTCGAGGCCGGTGGCGACCTGCTGGTGGGGACGGGCGCCGCCTGGCACAAGACGCTCGCCGGCCTGCCTCCCACGATTCTGCCGATGCAGGTCAGCGGCACCACCGTGATCGATACGGCGGCTCTGGGCGCGGCGGCGGTCGAGGTCGCGACCGGTTCGGTCACGAGCGGGCGCGCCTGGTTGAGCGACGCCGGTCAGCCGCTGATCCTGGAGCGCGCCACCGGCTCGGGCACCGTCACGCTGGCGACGTTTGATTGGAACCAGCAGCCGGTCGCCGTTGGCGGTGCCGTCAGGACGGTCCTCCGCCAGGTCATGGTGCGCGCCTTCTTCGGACCGGGCGGCTCAGCACAGAACTTCGCCTATGGCGTCGGCGGGCCGGGCGGCTTCGGGCTCGGTTCCCAGCCGTCGGTCGCCTCCAGGAGCGGCGCCCTCACGCCGGTGCTGGGCAACCTCCCCGGACTCGACCTTCCATCGCTGCAATTGACGGGCGCGCTGGTCCTGCTCTACGTCCTCCTCGTTGGACCAGTCAATTACGTCGTGCTGGGCGCGATGCGGCGTCGCGCGCTCGCGTGGGTCACCGTCCCATTGATCGCCGTGATCGCCGCGGCCGGGGCTTATGGTGCCGGCATCGTCACCAAAGGCCGATCGGTGCAGGCGAACCAGGTGGCGATTCTGCATCTGCAGCCCGGGTCGGACGATGCCTACCAGGAGACCTATACCGGCATCATTCCGCCCAGCCGGGGTGATTACCAGGCGAGCGTCGGCGGCGACCGGTTGCTCATCAGTCCGATCGCGACGAATAATGGCCTGGCCTATGCCGGCAGCGTGCGGGTCGACCTGGCCACGAACGGGGTGACGCTCTCCGGCATGACCGCCTTCGCGCTGGGCGGCTTTGCCACGGAAGGCGTCACGTCGGCGCCCAGGTTGACGGGCCACCTGGCCCTCGTGAACGGGAAACTCACGGGAACGATCGAGAATCACTCGAACCTGACGTTTACGGACGCCGTTTTGATCGCGGGCGACAGCTTCCAGACGATGGGCGCCTTGAAGCCCGGCGGGTCGGCAACCGTGAGTCTGACACCAAAAGCCGCCAACCCGTTCGGCCAGCCTCTCTATACACGGGTCTACAACACGAACTCTTCGGGCGGCTTCGGACCCGGCGGGTCGACGGTGACAACCGCTGACCGAGACAACTTTGCCAAAGCCCAGATTCTCTCGTTGCTGCCGACCGGCGCCAGCTTCAAGGGTGTCTCGTCGGCCGCCCCGCCGCTCCTGGTCGGTTGGATCCACCAGTCATTCCAGAACCTGACGGTGAACGGCAGCCAGCCGCGATCAACGGCCCTGGCCGCGGTCGTCCTGTCGCTGCCGGTGGACCAGATTGGTACCGGACCGTTGCCGGCCGGCGTAGTGAGCGGCCGCATCGTGGACGTCGTGGGTGACACCCAGAGCCAGGGCCCGCCCGGGCTGCTGGTGATGCAGAACGGCAGCGTTACCTATGAGTTTGCCCCGCCGCTTGTGGGCGGCGCCCAGCTGACCGGGCTCGCGATCACTGCGCAGAACCCCTACGGGCCCAAGTTTGCCGGGCCGCCGGGCGCCTCGACGTCGACGGTTCCCGCGGTGCAGGGACAGGTCTGGGACTGGTCGAGCTCGGCCTGGACCGACATCGCCTACCAGGACAACGGGACGACCGCCCTGCCGGACAGCGCCTTCAACCCGACGACCGGGCTCATCCGGGTGCGCTTGAGCACCACCAACGGCGGCCTCCTGGCCGGCAGCCTTACGCTTTCGGGGACCATCCCATGATCACCGTCGAAGGGCTGACCAAGGTGTACGGCCACCGTACGGCGCTGGACGACGTCTCGTTCGAGGTGCCCACGGGCGAGATCTTCGGATTCGTCGGGCCGAACGGCGCGGGCAAGACCACGACGTTGCGGATCCTGGCGGCGTTGCTCGAGCCAACTTCCGGCCGGGCGTTCGTCGACGGCGCCGACGTGAGCCAGCAGCCGGATCGCGTGCACGAACGCCTTGGGTACATGCCGGATTTCTTCGGCGTGTACGACCAGCTGACGGCGTTTGAATATCTCGATTTCTATGCTGCCTGCTACCGGCAGCCGAAGGCGCGGCGCAAGAAGATCGCCGACGATCTGCTCGAGCTGGTCGGATTGTCTGACCGTCGCGACCAGTCGGTCGACACGCTGTCCCGTGGGCTCAAGCAGCGGCTCTGCCTCGCCCGAGCGCTGGTCCATGATCCCGCGGTGCTGCTCCTGGACGAACCGGCCTCCGGCCTCGACCCACGCGCCCGCGTTGAGATGCGTGAGATCTTGAAAGAACTGCAAAAGATGGGCAAGACGATCATGATCTCGAGCCACATCCTCCCGGAGCTGACCGAGCTCTGCACCATGGTCGGCATCATCGATCACGGCCGAATGCGGGCCACCGGGCCCGTCGACGAGGTTATCCAGCGCCTGACCAGCGGTCGGCGGCTGCGCATCAGCGTGCTGGGCCACAAGGAAGAGGCGGTCGCGGTCCTCAAACCGTTGCCCGCTGTTCAAGCCGTGAGCCTGGTCAACGGTGCGATCGAAGCCCAATACGAGGGCGACGATGCGGCCGCCGCCGGCATTCTGCAAGCGCTGACGGCGGCCGGCGTCAAGGTCTCGGCCTTCAACCAGCTCGATGGCGGGCTCGAAGATGCGTTCATGAGGGCGACCTCGGAGGACGGAGGATGAACCGCGTCGCCATCGCGCTCTGGAATCCTATCGTCGCCAAAGAATACCGTTCGCGGATGCGCACCTGGCGGTCCCCGCTCGCGATGACGGTCTACATCCTGCTGCTGGGCGGCCTCGGCTGGGCGATTTTTTCCGGAATGTCCTCGGCGGCGCGCAACTCGTTCAACGGCGCGCAGGCCGCCAACTACGGCCAGAGCTTGTTCCTGTGGCTGGTCCTCTTCCAGATGGTGCTGCTGGCCTTCATCACGCCGGCGCTTACCGCCGGGGCCATCAGCAGCGAGCGCGAGCGGCAGACGATCGACCTGCTCTTCGTGACCAAGCTGCCGTCGTTCTCGATCCTTTGGGGCAAGCTGCTGGCATCGATGTCTTTCGTGTTATTGCTTTTGCTGCTCTCGGTACCGATCTTCAGCCTGGTCTTTCTCTTCGGCGGGATCGAGCTCGACCAGGTCGCGGCGGCCTTCCTGGTCACATCCATCGCCGCATTGACGTTGGGGATCATCGGCATTGCCTGCTCGACCGCCTTCCGCCGCACGCTGCCTGCCACGGTCTCCGCCTACGGCGCGGCCTTCATCCTGCTGGCCGGCAGCCTGCTGTTTGGACTCCTCTTCCCCACCGATCCCGACCCCAATGCGACCACCGCGCCGGCGCCACCCGCCGTGACCTACCTCAGTCCACTTCTGCCCCTGATCACGATTGGGACCAATGGACCGATCAACGGCTACTTCGTCCGCTACGGCAACGGCATCGGCTTGGTCCAGGGCGGGGGAATGGCCTGCAGCAGCGGGCCGAATGGCGTCCAGTCCTGTTATCCCGTCGGGCCCAACGGCGCCGTGATCGGGAAGGGAATCCTCGGCCGACCATATAACCCGCCCCAGGCGAGCGGCACGACGATCCCCAGTGGGCTCTTCAGCGGCTGGCAGTACTGGCAGGCCACGGTGATTCTAGAGTCACTGATCTGCGTGGTGGCGCTTATCCTGAGCGCGCTCCTCCTGCCGCCGATCCGGCATCTGCCCTGGCGGCGGCGCGCTCGGACCGGGACGGCGGGGGTGACTGACCGATGAGCTCGCTCGAGGTCATCGTTCGACAGTTGCGACTGGCGGCGGCGCGGGCCCGGGCCGCCCATTACGCCGTGCATGGCCTGGTCGGCGCGGTGGTCTGGGTGGCGGTCGTGCTCCTCGTGGCCCGCGTGGTCCCGATCGAGCGTCGTGCCGAAATCGCCGCGATCGGCATCCCGGTCGCGCTGGTCGTCGCCGGGCTTGCCTGGCTGCTGCGGCGGCCGAGCCCATCGCTGCTGATGCGGCTCGCCGACCTCCGGCTGGGGTTGAAGGAACGGCTCTCGACGGCGTGGGAACGGCGCGGTGAGGCCGGCCCGATGGATGGTCCGCAGCGGCGCGATGCGCTCGAGCATGCGGCCCGCGCTCCGCTGCCGGCGGCGTTTCCCGTCCGCATCAACCGCGGCGAAGCCTCACTGGTCGCCGTCCTTGCGATTTTCTCTTTGGCGCTCGCGCTGCTGCCGAACCCGATGGACCAGGTGCTCGCCCAACGGCAGGCCGATCGCACCAGCCAGGCTCGCGCAGCGAAAGCCGTCAAAGACACTCAGAAGAAAATCGCCGACAGCGCGAAGCCGACGCCCGTCGACCCGCAGGTGCAGAAGATCCTCCAGGATGCACAGGCCAAGATCCGTCAGGCCGATAGCCCGCGCAAGGCCCTCGAGTCGATCACGCCGGCCGAGCAGCAACTCCAGCGGTTGACCGACCCGGGTACGCCGGCCCTGAGTAGCAGCGCGCAGAACCTCGCCAACGCGCTGAGCGGTACCGCCGCCGGCCGCGGCGCCGCCCAGGCGATCACCTCCAGTCCCGCCAAGGGGGCCCAGTCGGTGCGTGACCTGGCCTCGCAGCTCCAAAACCTGTCACCGAAAGATCGCGACGAGCTGGCCAAAGCGCTCGCGAAGGCGTCACAGCAAGCGCAGAGCAGCCAGATGCGTGATTCCCTCAGCAAGGCGTCGTCGTCGTTGCAGCGCGGCGATACGAGCTCGGCCGCCCAGGCGCTCAACGACGTCGCCAGCCAGCTCGACTCGCTTGCGCAGCAGGAGAACAGCGACCAGGCCGTCGCCTCGGCGATCAACGGCCTGGAGGCGGCGCGGCAGGAGCTGGCGACCCAGGCCGACCGCGATGCGACTGGCCAGGGAGCGCAAGCGAACGCCGGCGCCAGCGCGTCGCCTGGCGCGAGCGCCAGCGGCAATGCCGGTGGGAACGGCAATGGCACTGGAACTGGCACCGGCACCGGCACCGGAAACGGTGGGACGGGCGGCACCGGCTCGAGCACCGGTGCCGGCACGGGCACCGGAAGCGGTGGGACGGGCGGCACCGGCTCGAATGGGTCGGGAACCGGGAGCGGCTCGGGAGCAACGAGCACCGAGCGGGTGTATGTACCGGGCCAGCCGGTGCCTGGCCAGTCGGAGAACGACCCCACACCGCTCGGACCGGGCCAGGACGTGCCGCTGAGCCCGTACAGCCAGGTGATCCAGGCCTACCAGCAAGCCGCCCTCGACGCCACCGACCAGAGCCTCATCCCCGGCAGTGAGCGCGACCTCGTCCGCCAATACTTCTCGCAACTCGGTGAGCAGAGTGCAGCCGGCCCGCAATAATTCGCCAGTACGCCAGGGAGGATCATGATCGCTGAAGAACCGCGCGTCGACTCGACCCGGGTGACCGAACTGGCGCAATCGCTCGAAGGCGAGCTCGCCCGTCTCATCGTGGGACAGAAGGAGCTCCTCCGCGACACGGTCATCGCCCTGATCGCCGGCGGGCACGTGCTGCTCGAAGGCGTACCCGGGCTCGGCAAGACGGTTTTGGTCCGTTCGCTCGGGCAGACGCTCTCGATGAGCTTTTCGCGCATCCAGTTCACGCCGGACCTGATGCCCGCCGACATCGTGGGCACCAACATCATCGGCGACGAGGACGGTCGCCGGCAATTCCATTATCAGGCCGGCCCGATCTTCGCGAACCTCGTGCTGGCCGACGAGATCAACCGTGCCACACCCAAGACACAGAGCGCCTTGCTGGAAGCGATGCAGGAGCGCACCGTGACGGTTGGTACCCAGACCCGGCCGTTGCCCTCGCCGTTCTTCGTGCTCGCCACCCAGAATCCGATCGAGCTGGAGGGCACCTACCCGCTGCCCGAGGCGCAGCTGGATCGATTTTTCTTCAAAGTGCTGGTCCCGTTCCCGAGCGAGAAGGATCTGCTCGAGATCGCGCGACGCACCACCGGTGAATCGACGCCGCAGCTGAAGCCCGTCGCGGACGCGAACGCCATCCTGGCGGCCCAGCGTGTCGCCCGTGAGGTACCGATCGCCGAGCATGTCTTGCGCTACGCCGCCCGGCTGATCTCGGCCACCCATCCCGATCGCACCGAGCTCGACAGCGTGCGACGCTATGTCCGCTGGGGCGCCAGCCCGCGCGGCATGCAGACGCTGATCCTCGCCGGGAAGGTGCGCGCGCTGCTGGAGGGCCGCTACAACGTGGCCTTCGAGGACCTCAGCGCCGTCGCGCAGCCGGCGTTACGACACCGGATTTTCTTGCAGTTCGAGGCCGAGGCCGACGGGATCGCCGCCGACAAGGTCATCAGCGAGATACTGGAGCACACCGTCAAGGAACCCGGTCGGGACTAGTCCCGATGGGACCACTCTTGGAGCCAGCCTTGCTCCGCCGCCTCGAAGCGCTGGCGCTCCAGGTCCGGCGCGCGGTCAGCGGGCAGATGGGGGGCGAACGCCGCTCGCGGCGCCGCGGCCAGTCCGTCGAGTTCGCGGACTTTCGCAATTACACCCCCGGCGACGATTTTCGCTTGATCGACTGGAACGCCTATGCCCGCCTCGATCGCTTCATGCTGCGACTCTTCGTCGCTGAAGAAGAACTGCCATTGAGTCTGTTCGTCGACCTCAGCGGATCGATGGACTGGGGAAAACCGAACAAGGCCGAGACCGCGAGGCGGCTGGCCGGGGCGATCGCCTACGTAGCGCTGGCGGCACTCGACCGCGTGCGCCTGACCGTGTTTGCCGAGGGTGAGACCTCAGGAGGGGCGCCCTCTCGCGGCCGGCGGGCTGCCGCCCCGCTGTTTGCCCGGCTGCAATCGTTTCCCAGCGGTGGCGTGACGAACTACGAAAAGCTCGTCTGGCCGATCGGCCGACAGCGGCCGGGCATGACCGTCTTGATTACCGACGGCCTCGGCGACTCGCCGATCGATCCCGCGTTGACGGCGCTGCAGCGGGCTCAGCAGGAAGGTGCGGTGCTTCAGCTGCTCGCGCCGCAGGAGCTCGCGCCGGACTGGTCCGGGGATGCCCGGCTCAAGGACGCCGAGACCGGCGTGGAGCGCGAGTTCACCGCCACACCGCTGACCCAGGGCAGCTACTTGCGAGCACTGGCCGAACGCACCGACGAGATCGAGCGCGCCGCCCATCGCCGCGGCCTGCGCTTCGCCCGTCTTTCAACGGCAGAACCCGTTGACGAGATGGTGCAGATCACGTTGCGTCGCATCGGGTTGCTCGCATGAGCGCGCCCCGGTGTGGAAAGGTGCACGTGTCATGAGCTTCCTTGCCCCGGCAGCCGCCGTCCTGGCGTTGACACTGCCCGCCATCATCGCCCTGTATTTCTTGAAGATCCGCCGGCCCACCAGGGTGGTGCCGGCGCTGCATCTCTGGCCCAGTCAGATCCGCGACCGGCAGGCGAATGTGCCCTGGCAGCGCCTCCGCCCGAGCTGGCTGTTATTTCTCCAACTGCTGGCGGCGGCCGCCCTGGTGGCCGCCGCGGTGCAGCCGGTGTTGCCGGCTGGGGCCTCCCTCGCCCGCCACAGCATCGTGCTGCTGGACGCCTCGGCCTCGATGCAGGCAACGGATGTCGCGCCTTCGCGCCTCGGTGAGGCGAAGCGCCAGGTCAACGCCGTGATCGACCAGCTCGGACCGCAGGACCGGATGACGGTGATCGCCGTCGGGCCCTCCTCGCGGATCGTCGCGTCCGTGACCGGTGACCGCGACACGCTGCATCGGGCGGTGAATGGTACCACGGCGAGCAATGGTCCGGCCGACCTGTCCGCCGCGCTCGCGCTGGCCGCGGGCCTGGTGCGGGTCGGCGATGACGCGCGCGCCTACCTGTTCAGCGACGGCATCGTGCAGCCGCTCCGCGCCTCATTCAGCGGCGGCCTCCCCTTTCCCGTCGAGTACCACCGGGTCGGCGTTTCGGGAGAGAATGCCGGGCTGACGTCGCTGACGGTGCGCACCAGCGCCCAGACCCGCGCCGCCTACCTGCACGTGCAGAACTTCGGCCAGCAGCCACGGTCGGTTAGCGTCGAATGGCGCGCCGACAACCACCTGCTCGATGTTCGCCCGCTCACACTGGCCGCCGGGCAGGGGCAGGACCTGGTCCTTCCCGTTCCAGCGAACGCGACCTCGGTGACGGCGCGCCTGGCGAGCAGCGACATCTTCGCGCTCGACGATGTGGCGACCGCCGTCGCCCGCACGCCACGCGCCTTCCGCGTTCTGCTCGTGACCCCCGGCAACGTGTTCCTCGAGCAGGCACTCCGGCTCCGCACCGACCTGCAGGTCGATGTGATCGCGCCGGCAGCCTATCGTGCGAGCGCGGCCTACGCGATGACGGTCTTCGACCGGTTCGCGCCCGCTACGTTGCCGGATGGCCCATCCCTGATCATTGATCCACCCGCTGGGTCGGCACTCGCCGGCGGACCCCCCGTCGGGATCGGGCGCGTCCGCGCGGCCGACGCCGGTGACCCGTTGCTGGCCAACGTCGACCTGCAGGACGTCCACGTCGCCCGCGGTGAGGACCTGCGCAGCTCGACGTTCGGCCGGCCGCTGATCGGCAGTCTGCAGACGCCGCTCGTGCTCGTCCGCGACGAGCCGTTCCGGCAGGTGCTGATCGGCTTCGACCTGCATGAGTCCGACCTGCCGCTTCGGATCGCGTTCCCCATCCTGATGCAGAACCTGAGCGAGTGGATGCTGCCGCCGAGCGTACCGAGCCACAGCTTCCATCCCGATGAGCCGGTCACCATCGTGCCCGAGCCCGGCGCGACGTCCGTCAGCGTGATCCAGCCTGACGGCAACCGCCGCTCACTGGCGACGGGGTCGATCGCCACGTTCGCCGACACCGACCCGACCGGCGTCTACACGGTCGAGCAAGTGATCGCCGGCACGGTGGAGCGTTCCTGGTTCAGCGTCAATCTCTTTTCTGACGTCATTTCGCAGCTCAAGCCGCCCGAACGGCTGACGCTGCCACCGACTCGGACGACGGCCGTCCAGGCCACCCATCACGGCCAGCTGGAGATCTGGCCGTGGATCGCGCTCGCGGCGCTGGGCGTTGTCGTCGCCGAGTGGCTGGCATTCCACCGTGGGATTTGAGCTCAGCCGCCCCCTCTTTGTGGGGGCGGGCATCCTGGCGCTCGCGATCATCGTCGCCACCTGGCGCTTCTTTCCGCCGCCGCTGCCGCCGCGACGCGCCCGGCTCTCGCTTGGCTTGCGCACCCTGATCGTGCTGCTGCTGACGGCCGCGCTGGCCGGCTTCCAGGTCCAGACGACGCCGAGCAACCAGTCGCTGCTCGTTGCGGCGGACCTGTCGGCAAGCGTGCAGAGCGCGCTCGATACCGAAGCCGGCATGGTCCGCCGCCTGCTGCACCAACGGCAGGGCGACGACCGGGCCGGCGTGCTGAGCTTCGGCCGCGACCCGCAGGTCGAAGTCAACATCAGTAAAGATCCACAGTTCGGCGAGTTCCAGAGCCAGCCGAATCCGCATTACACCGACCTGGCGGCCGCGCTGCAGCTGGGCGGCTCGATCCTTCCCGATGACAGCCGGCGGCACATCGTCGTCATCAGCGATGGCCGGGCGAACCTCGGCGATGCGGTCGGCGAAGCGCGCTTGCTCCGGGCGGAAGGCATCCGCGTCGATACCGTGGCGCTTCCCGTGCCCATCGGCGCCGAGGCCTACGTCGATCGGCTCGATGCCCCACGGACGCTGACCCAGGGGGAGCAGGCCGATGCGCGGGCGCTGATCGTCAGCAATACCGCCACGGATACGACCGTCCGCTGGTATCTGGACCGCACGCTCGTAAACACGACCTCGCTTGATCTGGCCGCCGGCGAAACCACGGTCACGCAGACGGTGAAGCCCACCGAGCCCGGGTTCCACGCGGTCCGCATCGTGATCGATCCCGTGCGGGATACCTACGCCGAGAACAACCTGGGCGAGTCGCTGATCCAGGTCGTCGGACCCCCGCGCGTGCTGCTGGTCGAGAACACGCTCGGCGAGGCGGCGAGTCTCGAGGCGGCGCTCCGCTCGACCGGCATCGGCAGCGCGACGGTCACCCCCGACCAGCTGCCGCGCTCGGCGGCAGACCTCGCCGCCTACCAGGCTGTGGTGCTCGTCAACATCCCGGCGTCGAGCCTGGGCGCCGACGGGATGGCGCTGCTGCAGGCGTCGGTCCGCGACGTCGGCATCGGCCTCGTCGTGATCGGCGGCGCGGACAGCTACGGCCCCGGCGGCTACGCGGGCACCGCGCTGGAGACGACGCTGCCTGTGCAGATCCAGCTGCCCCAGGACATGCAGAAGCCGCCGGTCGCCGTGATGCTCGACCTCGAATCGACGGAGAACATGCAGGGCGACCAGATCCTGCGAGGTGCCGCGGAGTCCGTCGTGGACCAGCTGACGCCGCGCGACAAGGTCGGCGTGACGAACGGCACGATGGGCAACATCGTCGTCCCGCTGGGGCCGCTGACGGACAAGGCGGCCGTCAAGCGCAAGATCGAAAGCATGGGTCTCGGCGACCCGATGAGCTACACCCCGGACCTGAACGCGGCCGACCAGGCCCTAACCCACACGACGGCCGCGATCAAGCACGTGATCCTGTTTGGCGACGGCGACGCGTCCGACGCCTATCAGTCGGTGATCACCGCGATGCACGGGCACGGCATCACGGTGTCGACCGTTGCGATTGCAGCCACCGCATCGGACGCGTCAATGATGCAGGCGATGGCGGGCTGGGGGCATGGCCGCTTCTACCAGAGCAACAGCCTGGCGGACGTGCCGCAGATTTTCTTGAAAGAAACCCGCGAGGCCCTCAAGCCCTGGATCGTCGAGGGCCGCATCGCGCCGCAGCTGGCCTCGCTCGCCGACGTGATCCCCGGCGTGCCACTCGATAGTTTTCCAGCGATTTCTGGCTACGTCGCCACCACGCCGCGAGCGGCGGCTGATGTTGTCCTGAAGAGCCCGCAGGGCGATCCGCTGCTGGCGACCTGGCAGTACGGCCTCGGCCGGGTGATGGCCTGGACCAGCGATGCCCAGGGCCGCTGGACGGCCGGCCTGCTCCAGTGGCCGTCGGCCAATCGCTTCTTCGGCGATATTGTCAGCGCGAGCTTGCCGCAGCCCGGCGATCCCGCGCTGCAGGTCGAAACCCGCGTGCAGGGCGATCACACCCACATGCTGGTGACCGCACCGGCAACCTCAGGCGCCACCGTGACCGTGAATGCCGTGACGCCCGACCTGGCCGGGATCGGGCTAACCCTATCGGCCACCGGCGCCGGCCGCTTCGAAGGCGACCTCGCCACCGACCAGGTCGGAAGCTACTTACTGCATGTCAGCGAGTCGGCCGGCGGCGTCGTTCGACACACGACGACCACCGGGCTGGTGGTCCCCTACTCGCCCGAGTACCGCGATCTCGGCACCGACGTCGCCACCCTGAGGGCGATCGCCCAGGCCGGCGGCGGGGTGTTAGTGACCGATGTGTCGCAGGCTTTTCGGCTTCCGGTGCCAAGCGTGCGGGCCGCCCGCCCGATCAGCGAGATCCTTCTCGTGCTCGCGATCCTCCTGTTCCCGATCGACGTGGCCCTCCGGCGCCTGATCTTCAGGCTCGAGGACATGCCGGCGTGGCGCACCGCGCTGCAGCGCGCCCCGGCGCCCGCCGTCCCCGCCGAGGCGACCGTGACCCGCCTCCGGGAGCGTGTCGAGGGTGTCCGCGCCGCAAGGGCGGCGCAACCCAAAACGCGCAAGAAGCCGCCCGACGACCCAACCGGCGAGCTCCTCTCCCGCCGGCGCCGCCGCTGATCGGTAGGCTGCGCTTATGAGCGCACCGTAAACTAGGCGGCGATGTTTCCTGGAGCCGGGCTGGTCGCCCAGCTGATCTTCCTCTTCATCCTGGTGCTGATTGTGCGTGCGATCTTCTCCTGGTTTCCGGGGATGCTCTACACGCAGGCCGGCCGGATCGTCCTGCTGGCCACCGAGTGGTACCTGGCACCCATCCGGCGGGTGATCCCGCCGGTCGGCGGTCTCGATCTCTCCTTCCTCGTCGGCATCCTCATTCTCTACGCGCTGCAGACCTTTGTCGCCTCAGGCAACCCGGTGACAGCTCTGGTGGGGATCGTCCGTTCCATCCTGATTCTCTGCATCATCCTGGTCCTCATCCGTGTCTTTTTCGTCTTCTTTCAGATGGATCCCTGGCATCCGATCACGCAGATGGTGATGCAGGTCAGCGAGCCTTTTGCGCGGCCGTTTCGCCAGTGGTTCCCGCGGCGCCCCCGTCAGTTCGATTGGGCGCCGGTCGCCGCCCTCGTCGTTTTGCTGGCCGCCCTGGTCCTGCTCTCGATCCTGGCGGGCTTACTCGGGTTCGGCTAAGCGACTGCGTACTTTGCTCGCCCTTATCTGTGGGAGGCTCCACCTAAGTAAGACGATCTATCGGCCGTCTGGCAATGGCAGCAGTACCTCTCCATCATCGGGGTTGGTCTGGCGGCCGTCTAGGCACGCGTCACGCCACGGGCCGCCGGACCCTTCTGGGCGTCAAGCCTTTCGAACCTGACACGGTCACCCAACTGCAGTTCCACATTTCGTTTGATCCGAAAATGTCGCCTCAAGCCGTCCGTGTCATCGACCACAAAGCCGAACCCTCGGTCGACTCGCAATACGGCAATTTTTCCCGTGCCCAACGTACTCGGCGCCACCGAAGGTGTGTCGGGACCTTTTCGCAGCTCGGCCCTGACCTTCGCATAGAATCGACTCGCCTCGCCGTCTTCGCGCACCTCCCGATCGCCCTGTGCTCGCTGCATGAAGTCTCCGGCGAGCCGAATCGCACCTGCAATATCGGCCGCTCGCGCCGCCTTATGCGCCTCCCATCCGGCAACTCGACCGGACAGACGGCTCAGCATCGCGAGCGCGCCCTCTTTGTCGCCCGTTCGTTCCATGCAGATCGCTAGCTCCAACTGAATGCGCGGATCTGCCGGCTTTTAACTTGATGGCCCTCCGCTGCGTGGCCAGCGCTTCCTCAGGCCTCGTCATGACTCTCTGGGCCTTCCCGAGACAGTACAGATTATATGGGTCGTTCGGAGCATCAAGCGCTGCCTGCTCGAGCAGAGGTAGCGCGAGGTGCGGATGGTACGTCAAGTACGTCTTTCCAAGAAGATGTAAGGCCTTAGCGCGCACCGATAGTGATCGGTCCTGTTCATCTTTTGGCAAAGTGCTCCAGATCTTGAGCACTTGGCTGGCCGCGGCACAGGCAGCTGTCTCGTTGCCAGCGCAATGCTGGGCGTACGCAACTCGCCACCACATCTTGATGTGCCGTGGGTTCAGTTGTAAGCCTGCCTCGAACCAGGGGAGCGCTTGCGCATACTTTTGCTGCTCGTAGTACTGCGACCCGGTCATGTACAGATAGCGAGCATTCTTCGGGTCGCGATTGCGGAGCTCGACGAGCAACTCGAGTGCTTCGTCAAAGCGTTTCGCGAGGGAGAGGAAGAAAACACGCTTATCCAGGACGTAGGAATCGTTGCCCACGGTTTCCAGGAGCCTTGCCGCTTCCGCCCAGTCTCGCCGCGACGCGGCGGCATCAGCCTCTCCGAGAAGCCGCTGCCGATCATGAATCACTTGACGAGGACTGCCTCCATCGTTTTGAAATGTACTTTTGCGTACTCCCTAAGGACATCTTTTCCGGACCGCGCCACCAGCTGCCGAGCGACTGCGATGACATTCAGTGAGGCGCCTTTGGGAAGCTGAGTCCCGATCTTCCTCGATGTGCTTTCCAGCCATTCAAGAAATCCGTTCCGCGCTAGGACTGACGCCGCGGCAACCGCGATATCGGCCTCAGCCTTTGGGAACTGAAGGATAACCAAGCCACTCTGCCTGGTATCAGCCAAAATCTTCTGTTGCATATATCTCGCATCCGCGAACTGGTCGACAACGGCAAAGTCGGCATGAACGCCATTTCCCAGGAGATCCTCGATCGATCGAGCATGACCCCAAGCCAAGAGGGTATTTAGATTCTTTCCCTCACCCCTCATTTCACCGTAGAGCTCGTTGTAACGCCTTGGCGAAATAAGCGTGACGGCAGCTCGTTTCCCAGCTATGCGTTGAATCTCGGCGGCGACCCGTCTTACGGTTTTGTCACTCATTAGCTTGCTGTCGCGGACGCCTAGGGCGCGTAGCCGAGCGGCCAACGAACTATCCACATATACCGCGGCGCTTACCAGAGGACCGAAGAAGTCGCCCTTACCAGCTTCATCGGTTCCAATGTGCGGTCTAGAAACGTCATAGCCCTCGGGCATTGGCCTGGAAAATGCCCGCACGTCAGAGGTAGGAGCAGATTTCTTGGCGTGGCCACCCAAACCTTCAAGAGCATGCTCAATCTCACTGACGAGTTCGTCAAAGGCTGGCGCGGTCCCAGAAGGAACCACACACTTTCCCGAGCTGTAAAGGATTATGGATGCCTGACTCATTCCGTGCGTCAGCTTCATGCGCCAGCTCTCATGTTCCCCCGGAGGCTGCTCCTCTGCCCCAACATTCGTAATGACGTCGCGCAGCCTCTCGCGCCGTTCTACAGGAATGTGATAAGTAAGCACCTCACGCGGCGCTGGCTTGGATGCTTCAATGTGCTCGGCGACCAAGCGCCGGGCCGTTTCGATGGCGCTTCCCTTCGGCCCATTCGGATAGACCCGGCCGTTTGGGTAAACATCGACGAAACACTGCCCACCTTTGTCGGCAACGCAAAATCGATGGTATTGCGGAGTCCGATTCTCGTCATCGATGCTCAGGCCGTATTGACGAACCAGATATCGGACGAACCGTGTCCAGCCCTCGTAACCAAGCTGGCTACCGGCAGCCGCGCCAAGAACTCTTGTTCGGACCTCATCAGCATGCCTAACGTAAAGCAACTGCAAGGGCACCTCTGAGCCGAACCGTACCAACGCGTCCTCCGCCTCCTTGCGGTTTTCCTCAGGAAGCAATACGCTGCGTACACCGCTCGCTAGCGCAGCCGCCAATTTGGGAGCGATGCCATCTACCCACCGGACTTCACCGGTTACATCGAGGTGGCCCGTGGCAGCAAGTGTGGGATCTGGCGGCAGTTTGCCTAACGCGACCAAGCCCGCCACATATACACCGAGGCCCATCGAGCTGCCTTCGAAATGGACTGGCCATTCAATGTCCCAACGGGCGGCTCGTCCCTGAAGGGCTCTATCGAGCGCCACCTTAGCTTGCTGCTGCATCTTCTCGTCCGCCAGCGCAAAGTGACGGATCTCGCCAGTATTGACGGCATCAACTTGAAGTCCTAACAAGATCGCACGGTCGGGCCCATTGACGAATACAGCCTGTGCCTGGTAGCGCTGACCGCGCCAGATCATCTCTTCGCATGCTGCGAGTAGCTCATGGGCGGTCGTTGACGCATCGCTCTGAAATCCCATAGCCTCAAAAAGACGCTTCGCGCCATCAGCGCGGCTCGGAGCCCCTGACCTCGCCCGGGCCAAGGCAGTCCCGTCAAATTGCGATGGCGCCAGCGCATCGGCATCGTCGCCCAAGATCTCAAAGATGGCTTCGGGAGGTGTGTTTGGATCGCCAATCGTGTCCACCTGTCGCCAGCGACTCGCCAGACGTTCAACACTGCCCCGGTATTCGGTTTCCCGTCGACGCAAACTTTCTGGAAGCTGAGGCATCAGCGCCTCAATGACCTGGAGACAGCGCGCAGCAACAATTAGGTTTTTCGGCGCAGCCGGCAATGCTTGGTCGAGGATATGTTTGGCCAAATCAGGATCGCCTGATCCGTGGAGCCAATAGTCCAGCACCAAGCCGTCAAGCTTCCGGGACAACGAATCGATCATTGAATCTGCAATTGGAGGCCAATCTCTGATGGCATTAGGCCCAGACCCTTGGCCAAAACCACTCTCTCACCTTGACGCAGCTGCACCCAATCAGAAGCTACCGGATCCTTAAGCCGATTTGATACGACGATGAACCGGGCCTGGCCGCTGATCCCCTCCAATTTGTCGACGTGCAGCCAAATAGAGTCTCGTTTCAGATCATGGTCCAAGTGACCTTCTAGGTGAATGTCGCCAGTGTTGAGGAAAATCCGACGTTCAACATCCGCTGGTGTCCTAGAGGCTGCCCACGCTGACGACGGTCGGGGCGCAGAGAGCTCACGCACTTCCAGCTTGTACTGCTGCAGTAATGGTCTCACTTCATATTCTTTCAGAGATACATCAGGAACAGTTACGGGAGATGCCTGCGGTAGGACATATCGGCGAAGCAGCTCTTGGGCGAGATCGTTGGCGCTAGTTGAATAGGACACCATTGGTGGAGAGAACTGCACCATTCCGGTTGACTCGGTTTGCATTTGTCTGAGGGCTTTGAAGTCGAGAGCGGCGCCGAGACCTCCAGCTGATTTCGCTGAACGCGAGCTTCTCTGCCACTCGTCTAGGCTCGCGAGAACAAAACGAGCAGCCTCAGTCGAACCGTCGCGGCTCGGGACACGTTCCAACGCGTCTTCATCGGTAGCCACTACGCCGACTCCATCTTCGGAAGCGACGACTACCCCGATATTCAAGCCCTCGTTTCGGAGGGGATTTGGAACAAAACGAATAACGCTTGCTAGGAAGATAGTCTCTTTCATGCTGCTCCCTGGATGAACCGGTCGGTCGCTGAGCGGACTTGGCCTTGCCGATTACGAAGGAAAATGATTAGGGCAGCCCGCTCTCGAAGGCTAAGCCACTCCTCGGGCACATCGCGCATTTCCGCGGCCATTTCTTCGACGGTTAGGCGCTCAAGGAGCCCCAGGACATTCTCGTAGAAGCGCAAATCTCGGATTGGAGGCACGAAGTATCTCAAGTGCAGCGTGTAGGACACCGGATCGCGCCGATCTGCGATCGATGGGTCCCAGTTGGGACTTCCAAAGAAATGGCCATGGTCGATGCTGTAAACCGCCGTGCCATTTGGTTCCACTCGAAAAATCGCCTGGCCATCACCGTCGGCCGTCCAGGTCTGGAAAACGGCGATCGAAGCGAGGTCTTGCTGGATGAATGAGGAAGGGGCGGCGGAGCCTAGCAGGCTAATCGCATCGATGCCGGTTACCGTCTGACTCCCGAAGCAGAGACCACCCTTCGGCACGGCTCCGGCATTTCGAAATCGAAGGCCTTGGGCGTCGATTAACTCCTGGCTAACCCCAACAATGTCGACCTTCGGGATCCTCACACCGATGCGTCGTCCGAGCCGTCCCGCTATTAATTCGTTGGGGAGGTTCCTCAAGCCGTTTGGGTTGTTGGGAAACTTCACTACCCAAGGTTGCTGATCGCTCATTACCCACTCATGCGGTTCCGTAACGCCGCCGGCTGATAGGTCGCGAGAGTACCGGCGTGCGCTAAGACGCTGGCGCGCACCTCGGCGCTCGGTTCCCGTCCAGCCGGGTCCAGGCGCGGTCCGGCGCTCCAAGAGGGCGATTATCTCGTCGATTTCGGGCTACCCTCGCCGATACTCGGGACCAAGCGCCGATTACGCCGACGGTAGGTCTCAATGACAGTGAACTCATTCCGCTCGGCATGTCCCAGCCAATGGGTCACTGCATGCCTGAGGGCGTCACTAACTGGAATATTGAGAACCATAGCGGCATAGCGCAGCCTCTCGGCGTCGCCTTCCGAGATGCGGAAGGTGAGGAGTTGGCTTGAACCTGGCACCCAATGACTCTAGCAGGTAACGTATTACAAGTCAAGCTCAGATGTATACATGGCAAGATTAGAGCTGTTTGCGTCGTGGGCGATTTGAGTGGTCGAAGCCGCGCGTTGCCCCGTTTCGAAGCACTCCTCTAAGGGCGAGTGACGGTCCCGCCTCGAAACAGCTAATCGGCCACCGGCCGAGTTTCCGTTACCCCCCTGCCGATGAGCCGACGAGCGTCCGGGGCTGTCGGCCGCCGTTGACCTGGCGTTCCGGGGCGCGGCGGCGGATGACCTCCAGCCGCCATACCGGTCGTGAAAACAGCGCATCGATCTCGCGCTGGGCGCGGTCACCGGCGAGCCCGCCGCCCTGGACCCGGAATTTTTCACCGAGGTCCATGTCAACGATCTGATCGGCGCGTTGGAGGTGGAGCACCACCCGATCCGGGCCGGCGCACCGGCCGAGGATCTCCTGGAGCGTCGCCATCTGGTCGGGGGTCGCGTCGGCAGGGACGTCCAGGTGGACGACCTGGTTGCGGACCCAGGTCTCGTGGCCGGCATCGTCGAAGGCGAGGATCTCGTCGGCGATGACCTTGGCCACCTCGCCGCGCTCCTCGTCGTCGCCCGCGCCGAGCCGGGCATCGACCTTGCCGCGGACGATGACGACGTTGTCGGAGAGCAGGAGGTGGCGCCGCTCCTCGAACACCCTGGTGAACACGATGACCTCGATCGTCGCCGTCAGGTCCTCGAGCTGCACGAAGGCCATTGGCTTGCCAGACTTCGTCACGATCGGCCGCACGGCCTTGATGACGCCGCCGATTCGGACCTCGTAATCCTCCATTTCCGGCGTGACCTGGTTCGCGTAGGTGTCGACCTTGGCGTGGAGCTCCTGCTCGATCCGCCGCAATGGGTGATCTGACAGATACAGGCCAAGCAGCTCTTTTTCGCCCTTGAGCCGCTCGTCGTCGGGCATCGGCGGCATCGACGACACCAGGCCGGCCGACGGGTCCTCCATCTCGTCGGCGTCGGGCAGCATGCCGAACAAGTTCGTCTGGCCACTTTCGCGCTCGCTGATGATCTGCGCCGCCCGATCGCTGACGCGGTCGATGCTGGCGAACAGCCGGCCGCGCTCGCCCAGGCTATCGGTGGCGCCCGAGCGGATCAGGCTCTCGAGCACCCGCTTGTTCAGCTCGCGCGGATCGACCCGGACGGAGAGATCGAGTAAGGACTTGAACGGGCCCTTGGCCCGCCGCTCGTTCAGCAGCAGCTCGATCGCGCGAACGCCGACGTTCTTGATCACGGCCAGGCCGTAGCGGATCTTTCCGTCCTGAACCGAGAAGCCGCCTTCGGAGTGATTGACATCCGGCGGTAAGACATCGATATTGCGCGCGTGGCAGTCGACGACCGCCGCGGCGACTCTGTCATAATTGCCCGCTTCATTGTTGAGCAGCGCCGCCAGGTACTCGAGTGGGTAGTTGGCCTTGAGGTAGGCCGTCTGGTACGAGATCACCGCGTATGCGGCGCTGTGCGACTTATTGAAGCCGTAGCCGGCGAAGAAGGCCATGAGGTCGAAGATCTCGGCGGCCTTCGCCTCGCTTACCCCGTGACCGGTGGCGCCGGCGATGAACTTCGCCCGCATCTTCGACATTTCGTCCTTCTTTTTCTTGCCCATCGCAGCGCGAAGCACGTCCGCTTCTCCAAGCGTGAAACCCGCTAGCTGCGAGGCGATCTGCATCACCTGCTCCTGGTAGACGATGACGCCGTATGTCTCTTTGAGAATGGGCTCCAGCTCCGGCAGCGGGTAGACGATCTCCTGTTCGCCGTGCTTGCACTTCATGTACTGGTCGACCAGGCCGCCCTCCAGCGGCCCTGGACGGAACAGCGCGATGGCGGCGGTGATGTCCTCGAAGCTCGTCGGCCGCATGTCCTGCAGGAGGCGGCGCAGTCCCGGCGACTCGAGCTGGAACACGCCGTTGGTGTCCGCCGCCTGCAGCAGCCGGAAGGTAGCCGGATCGTCCCAGGGGATCCGAGCGAGGTCGAGCTTTAGCCCGCGGGTCTGCTCGAGATTGCGCAGCGTGTCCTCGATGATCGACAGGTTCCGCAGGCCGAGGAAGTCCATCTTGAGCAGCCCGATCTTTTGCACGGCATTCATCTCGTACTGCGTCATGACCGCACGTTTTTCCTGGCCGTTGCGGTCGCCACGGGTAATGCTCGCCTGCAGCGGGAGGTATCGTTGCAACGGTTCCGGTGTGATCACGATGCCCGCTGCGTGCGTCGACGCGTGCCGGACCAGGCCTTCGAGCTTGCGCGCATTCTTCAAGAGGCGTTCATACAGTGGATCTTTCTCAGCCTGGGCCAGCTCGGGCACCATCGCGACCGCCTTGTCCAGGGTCATGTTCAGCTGGGGCGGCACCAGCTTCGCCAGGTGATCGACGTCGCGAAGTGGGATGTCAAGCGCGCGGCCGACGTCCCGGATGACGGCCCGGGCCTTCATGGTGCCGAAGGTGATGATCTGCGCGACGTGATCCTGCCCATACCGCTGGCCGACGTACTCGATGACGCGATCGCGGTTGCGGTCATCGAAGTCGATGTCGATATCCGGCATCGAGATGCGCTCCCGGTTGAGGAAGCGCTCGAAGATCAGCCCGTGCTGGAGTGGATCCAGCGTCGTGATCCCGAGCGCGTAGGAGACGATGCTGCCCGCCGCTGAACCCCGGCCCGGCCCGACGGCCACGCCGTGCGTGCGCGCGTAATCGATGAAGTCGCTGACGATCAGGAAGTAGGGCGCATACCCCATCTCCTGGATGACGGCAAACTCCATCTCGAAGCGATCCCGGACAACCTGCCCCAACTCCGGATAGCGCGCTTTGAGGCCGTTCTCTACCAGCCGGCGCAGATAGGTTTCCGCTGATTCGCCGGCCGGAACCTCGAAGCGCGGCAGCAGCGGGCGCGTCTCCAGCTCGAGGTGGCAGCGCTCCGCGATTCGGACGGTGTTCGCGAGCGCCTCGGGGAAATCGCGGAAACGCTCCGCCATCTCGGCCGGGGTCTTGAGATAGAACTCGTCGTTGTGGAACCGCATTCGTTTCTGATCTGAAACGACCGTCCCGGTCTGCAGACAGAGAAGAATGTCATGCGCCTCGGCATCGTCCTGTCGCGTGTAGTGCGAGTCGTTGGTGGCGACCAGCGGAATCCCGGTGTGCTGCGAGAGCCGCGCCAGACCCTCATTGACGCGAGCCTGCTCCTCCATGCCGTGGTCCTGGATCTCCAGGAAGTAGTCGTCGCCGAACATCCGCTGGTACTCACGGGCCGCTTGCTCGGCCCCTACCTCATCGCCCTCCAGCAGACGGTTTGCGACTTCGCCACCGAGGCAGCTCGAGAGCGCGATCAGCCCCTCCGTATGCTCGGCGAGCAGCGCCTTGTCGATCCGGGGCTTGTAGTAGTACCCCTCGAGGTGCGCCCGGCTGGAGAGCGTGATCAGATTGCGATAGCCGGCCAGGTCCTTGACCAGCAGGATCAGGTGATAGGGATCCCGGTCCGCCCGTCCTTCCTTCTGATGGCGCGAGCGGGTGGCGACGTAGGCCTCCTGGCCGATGATGGGGTTGATCCCGGCGGCTTTGGCCTGCATGTAGAGATCGACCGCGCCATAGAGCACGCCGTGGTCGGTGAGCGCGATGGCCGGCATCCCGGTCTCTGCCGCGAGGCGGACCATCTCCGAGATCCGGCTAGCGCCGTCGAGCAGGCTGTATTCGGAGTGCGTATGAAGGTGAACGAAGCTCATGCGTTCCGTTCGAGCTTGACCACCGCCTCGATGTGGTAGGTCTGGGGGAACATGTCGACGAGGGCCACCTCTACAAGGGTATAGCGTCCGGCGGCACAAAAACGATTGACGTCGCGGGCCAGCGTCGACGGGTCGCAGGAGATATAGACGATGCGTTGCGGCCTCAGGTTGGCCATCGCCTCGATCGCTGCTTCCGCGCAACCCGCGCGCGGTGGATCGAGGACGAGAGCACCGACCGGTCCGTCAAGCCCAGCGACGGCGTCTTCGACACGGCCACGAAGAAAACGGACGTTCCCGCAGCCGTTGAGCTGCATGTTCAGCTCGCCGAGCCGGACCGCGTAGGGGCTTTCCTCCACCGCGATGACGTCGGCCGCATGGTCCGCGAGCCGGGCCGTCAACATGCCGATCCCGGCGTATGCATCGATGACCCGCTCGCCGCGCTCAAGCTGCGCCAGGGCGACCGCGCGTTCGTAGAGGACGTCGCGCTGCCGCGCATTCACCTGGACGAACGCCTCGGGACGGACGCGGAAGTGGCGGCCGGCATCATCGATGCCGATCGAGTCGTCATTGAGATTCAGCTCCGGGATCCAGCCGGCCGCCCGGGCGCCGAATCCGGCATCAGCGCAACCCGGTGGATAGGGCGCCCAGAGCAGGTCGCCGGTGCCCGGCGCCCAGGTGAGCTGCAAGGCCGTGACGCGAGCGGCGGCAGCGTCCTCCGCGGCACGCGCGAACGCCGGGAGCGCCAGCTCGATCGCCTCGACGTGGATCAGGCAGGCATCGATCGGCAGCGTCTGGTAGGTGTGTTTGCGATAGAAGCCCAGGCTGACCGCTCGGCCGCGCCGTAGCACGTGAAACTCGCCGCGAAGCCGATAGCGCCAGGGATCATCCATACCGAGCACGTCAATACGGTCAATGGGAAAGTCGAGGTGCGCGCGCTGCAGCTGGCGATGCAGCACCTGGCGTTTCTGGAGGAGCTGCTCCGGATAGGCCAGGTATTGCAGCTGGCAGCCGCCACACCCGGCTTTGAAATAGGGGCACGGCGGCTCGATGCGCGCGGCGGACGGTTCCAGCACGGCGGTGGCCTGGGCGCGCCAGAAGTCTTTGCGGCGTTGCGTGACTTCGGCCTCGACCGTCTCGCCCGGGATGGCACCTTCGACGAAGACGACCCGGCCGTCGACCCGCGCCAGAGCCGCCCCACCGTGGGCAAGCTCGCCGACTGTCACCTGCACAGCTACGTAATCTTCTCTCGCAGGAGCGCCTCGAGCCGCTGCGGGTTGGCCCGGCCTTTGGAGATCTTCATGCCCTGGCCGATCAGGAACTTCAGTGCCTGCTCTTTTCCGGCTTTGAAGTCCGCGACGGACTTTGCATTTTCGGCGATGACCCGGTCGACGATGCCCGCCAGCTCGGCGTCGCCGCTGATCTGACTCGAGCCCTTTAAGGCCTCGAGCGGCGGCCCTGGATCTGACGCGCGGTACATCGCCTCGAATGTCTGCTTCGCCATCTTGCCGCTGATGACGCCCGAGTCGATCAGCCCGATCAGCTGCCGCAAGTGCGCCGGCTTGACCGATGCCTCCTGGATCTCTTTGTGGTCGGCGTTGAGGAGCCGGCTGAAGTCGCCGAGAATCCAATTCGCCGCGGCCTTTGCCGGGGCACCCAGCCGAAGGGCCTCCTCGAAGAACTCAGCCATCGGCTTCGACGAGGTGAGCAGCGACGCATCGTAGGGCGTCAAGCCGAAGTCAGTGACAAAGCGCTCGCGCCGCGCGGCCGGAAGCTCCGGGAGCGTCGCGCCGATCTCAGCCACCCATTCGCGGCTCACTTCCAGCGGCGGCAGGTCCGGTTCCGGAAAGTACCGATAATCTTCGGCAAATTCCTTGGTGCGTTGCGACACCGTCAGTCCGCGGGCATCGTTCCAGCCGCGCGTCTCCTGGACGAGCCGGCCGCCCGCCTCGAGCACTTCGGTCTGGCGGTCGATCTCGTAGGCAATGGCCCGATGAATGGCCCGGAAGGAGTTCATATTCTTGACCTCGACCTTGGTACCCAACTCGGTCCGGCCGACCGGCCGCATCGACACATTGGCGTCGCAGCGAAGCTGTCCTGACTCCATGTCACCGTTGTTGACGCCGATGTACTGGAGGATGGCGCGCAAGCGCATGACGTACTCGCGCGCCTCGTCGGCGCTGCGCAGATCAGGTTCGGACACGATCTCCATCAGCGGAACGCCGGCGCGGTTGAAGTTGACCAGCGACGACTGAGCTTGCTCGATGGCCCCTTCGTGCAGCAGCTTGCCGGTGTCTTCTTCGAGATGGACGCGGGTGATGCCAGCGCGCCGCGACTCCCCCTTCACGTCGAACTCGAGGTGACCGTTGCGACTGAATGGCAAATCGTATTGCGAGATCTGGTAGCCCTTGGGCAGGTCGGGATAGAAATAATTCTTGCGGTCGAACTTCGAAAACGCCGGGATCTCGCAGTTCAGGGCGAGCGCCGTGCGGATGGTCGCTTCCACCGCGCGCCGGTTGATCACCGGGAGCGATCCCGGCAGCCCGAGGCAGACGGGGCACGTGTTCGCATTGGGCGGCGCCGTCAGGTACTCGGTCGAGCAGCCGCAGAACATCTTGCTCACCGTCAGCACCTGGGCGTGGACCTCGAGGCCAACGACAACTTCATACCGTGTGGCGGTCACTGCCTCAAACGCTCGCATGGCACTAAAGCGCCGCTCGCGTGGGCCGGCGGGCCCGACTCATGCCGCGGCCGCTCGCATCAAGGGCGACTGAAGTTTGCGGAAGTCGGTTGCGGCCTCGAAGGCGTAGGCGACCTGGAGTGCGGTGTCCTCGCGGAATCCCGGCGCGATCACCTGGAGGCCGATCGGTAGGCCATCGGCCAGGCCGCAGGGCACCGAGATACCGCAAACGTTGCCGAGGTTCGCGGGAATCGTGATGATGTCGTTCAGATACATGGCGACCGGATCCTGGGTCTTGGCCCCGAGCGGAAACGCCACGGTTGGGGAGGTGGCACCCAGCAGCGCGTCGACCTTCTCAAACGCCCGTTTGAAGTCTTCGATGATCAGCGTGCGGACCTTTTGTGCCTGCAGGTAGTAGGCGTCGTAGTAGCCGGAGCTGAGCGCGTAGGTTCCAAGCATGATCCGGCGTTTGACCTCCGCGCCGAAGCCCTGCTGGCGGGTGAGCATGTACTCCTCGATGAGATTCCTGGCGCCTTCCGCCTGATGCCCATAGCGGACGCCGTCGTAGCGGGCCAGGTTGGAGCTGGCCTCGGCCGGCGCGATGATGTAGTACGCGGGAAGCGCGACGTCGCTGTGTGGCAGGCTCACCTCTTCGATCGAGGCGCCCTGCTGCTCGAGGAGGCGGATCGCGTCCCGGATGGCCTGCTCGACGGCGGGCTCCATCCCAGCCACAAAGTATTCCCTCGGCACCCCGAGGCGCATCCCCTTGACGCCGTTTCGCAGGGTGGACAGGTAGTCCGGCACCGGCCTCGGCGAGCTGGTCGAGTCGCGCCGATCGTGTCCGGCAATCGTCTGCAGGACGAGGGCGCAGTCGACGACGTCACGGGTCATCGGACCGATCTGGTCGAGGGAGGAGGCAAAGGCGATCAGGCCGTAGCGGCTGACGCGCCCGTAGGTCGGCTTGAGGCCGACGATGCCCGTCAACGCCGCCGGCTGCCTAATCGAGCCACCGGTGTCGCTGCCGAGCGCGGCGACCGCTTCACCGGACGCGACCGCCGCGGCCGATCCGCCGCTCGAGCCGCCGGGCACGCGCTCGAGCGTCCAGGGATTGTGGACGGGCCAGTACCCTGAGTTCTCATTCGACGAGCCCATCGCGAACTCGTCGCAGTTTGTCTTGCCCAAGAACACGGCACCCTCGGCCTCGAGCCGCTCGACCACGGTCGCGCTGTACGGCGGGGTAAAGCCGTTCAGGATCTGCGAGCCTGCCGTCGACACGACATCCTTCACACAGAGGACGTCCTTCAAGGCGATCGGAATCCCGGTCAGCGACCGGACGTCACGATTGGCGCGAAGCCGTTCGTCCGCCGCCCTCGCCTGGCGAAGCGCGAGATCGCGCGTGACGACCAGGTAGGCCTTGGTCTTCTCGCCGACCGCCTCGATCTGACCGAGCACCGACTCGGTCAGCTCGACGGATGAGATCTCGCGGTCGATAAGCATCTGGTGCAGGTCGCGGATCGTCCGCTGGAAAAGGTTCACTCCTGGATCGCCTTCACCTTGAAGTACGAGTCCTCGCGCGTCGGGGCATTTTTCAGCGCCGCCTCGGCGGGCAGGCAGGGTTCGCGCCGGTCGTGCCGCATCACGTTGCGCTCCTCGAGCGGATGCGCCGTCGCCGGCACCGCCGAGGTATCGGCCCGGTTCAGGGCGTCGATCGCGTCGAGGATGTGGCGCAACTGGTCGCGGTAACGAACGACCTCCTCCGGCGTGATCCCCAGCCGCGCCAGCCGCGCGACATGTTCGACCTCCGCTGAGGAGAGTGAAGACTTCGGCAAGACCACCATTCTATGGCAGCATGGAACGACTCCCGGACCGGAACGCGATGACGGCGCTACGCGCTCAGAGCGCCGTTGAGCCCGACCCGCGCCCGAAGCCAGGGACTCAGCGGCCCGGGGGCGGCCGGACGGCTGATGTGGAAGCCCTGGATGAAGTCGCAGCCGTACTCGCGAAGCATCTCTGCCGTCGGCTCGTCCTCGACCCCTTCGGCCACGACTTTTAAACCAAGGTTGTGGCCGAGGTCGATGGTGGACCGCACGATCGCGGCCCCGTCCCGGTTGGTTGTCATGTCCTGCACGAAGGACCTGTCGATCTTGATCTCGCTAACGGGAAGCCGCTTGAGGTAGGTCAACGAGGAATAGCCGGTGCCGAAATCGTCGACCGAGATCGTGACGCCGGTGTCGTGCAGCCGCCGCAGGGTGTCTTCGGCTTCGGTCGCGATGATGGTACCCTCGGTGATCTCCAGGCTCAATTTCTCGGGGGGCACCTGCCAGGTGCGCAGCAGCTCCGCTACGTCATCCGGGAGCTCCGCATCGAGCAGGTTCCGCGCCGAGAGGTTGACCGACACCCCGATCTCGATGCCGGCCTTCGACCAGGCGTGCACCTGGCCGAGCGCCTCGTTGAGCACCCACGCGGTCAGCGGCTTGATGAGGTTGGTCTGCTCGGCCGCGGGGATGAAGTCGTCCGGCGGCAGCAGCCCGTGGTCGGGATGGCCCCAGCGGACGAGTGCCTCGACCTTCAATAGATGGCCGTCGACCGCGGACACGATCGGCTGATAGTGGAGCACCAGCTCGAATTGGTCGATCGCGTAGCGCAGCTTGCCGACCAGCGGCACGCGACCTTCGCCCTCACCGCCGTCCTGGTCGGCGGAGTAGACGCTGAATCCACTGCGCGCGCGCTTGGCGGCATACATGGCGACATCGGCGCGCCGAATCAGGTCGTCCGCATCGTCGGCATGCCGCGGGAAGACAGCGATACCAATACTGATCTTGACATCGACCGGCTGGTCGTCGATCGTCAACGGCTTCTCGACCTCTTGCAGGATCTTCTCGGCAACAAGGATGGCCCGCGGCACGTCGGTTGCGCCCCAGGGAACGACCGCGAACTCGTCGCCCCCGTAACGAGATACGGTGTCCGCTTTTCGGAGCACGCCCCGCATCCGCTGCGCCACCTGTTGCAGCAAGTAGTCGCCGGCCTGGTGGCCGAGCTTGTCGTTGACATCCTTGAAGCCGTCCAGGTCCAGCAGGAGCACGGCGCATGGCTTCATTTCGCGCTCGCCGGCGCGGATCGCCTCCTCGAGCCGCTCACGCAGGAAGGTGCGGTTCGGCAGGCCTGTCAGCGGATCGTGCAACACCCTGTACTGGAGCGCTTCGGTCTCGGCTTTGCGCTCGGAGACGTCCCGCAGGCTGCCGATCACCAACCGCTGCGGCCCGAGCCAGCCGACATTGAACTCCATCGGGAATGACGTGCCATCCTTTCGCAGCCCGGAGGTCTCGTGGCTGGTCATCTCGAAAAGACCTTGCTGGGGCCGCAAGTACCCGCGCAGCTGGGGCTTGACCTCGGGCCGGTAGGGTTCGGCGATCAAGCGCATGAAGTCTTTGCCGATCACCTCGTCCGCGGCGTAGCCAAAGAGCCGCTCGGCCGCCGGGTTGTACGAGCGGACCGCCAGGCGCTCGTCGACCGTGATGATGCCGTCGGCGACGTTGTCCAGGATCGCCCGGATCCGCTCGCCGCTCCGTCGCAAATCCTCTTCGGCCCGGCGCCGTTCGATGAACTGGCCGATCTGGCTGCCGATGTCGGCCATCACCCGCAGCATGGCCCGGTCGAGCGAGCGGTGGTCGTGACTGAAGAGTGCGATGACGCCGGTCACCTTCCGCCCGTTGGTGACGGCAAAGGCGAACTTGGCGTGAAGCCCGGCCCGGGTGGCCTGCGACGCGCGCGCTGACTCCTCGGCGGCGACATCGTCGACAGAAGCGGCGCGGCCCGTCCCCCAGACCCGCCCCAACAGTCCGACACCGCGCGCGACGGTAAGGTCCCGACCGGCCGCTTCGAAGGCGCCGAGGTCTTTGGACGGCCGATACCAGCCGGACTCCCAGCGAAGCACGCTGGCGTCCCGGTCCACCCGCCAGAACTCGCCGGCGGCCCAGCCAAGCGTCTCGCAGATGCCCTGGAGAACCTGAGGCGCCGCCTCGGCCCAGGTCGCGGCATTGGCCAGCGGACGGGTCACGGCGAACTGAACACCTCGCAGGCGTTCGGCCATCCGCCGCTGAGTGACGTCGGTGACGAAGGCGACAAAGTCGACTCGGGACCCGGAGCGCGACGTCGGCGATACCGAAATCTCGATCGGAAACTCGCGACCGTCCCGATGCAGCGCCGCCAGCTCGACGGTCCGTCCGACCAGCTTGCCCTCGCCCGTCTCGATAAAACGGGCCAGCCCTCGCTGATGGAGATCGCGGTGGCGGCGAGGAACGATGGTCCCGGCCAGCGTCCGGCCGATGGCCTCGTCATGGGACCATCCGAAGATCTCCTCCGCCTTGCGGTTCCAGCCCGTGATCAGGCCCTGGTCATCGGCGGTGATCACGGCACTGGGTGAGGTATCGATGATGACCTGCAGGTGCCGCTCCGATTCCTTGAACCGCTCCATGATGCGCAGCTGCACTTCGGCTTCTCGTCGGGCAGCCGCGTGAAGCCCGATGGTCGCCCCGAGCAACGTCGCGCAGGGGAAGAACAGCAGCGCGTGCCCGACGTACCAGAAACCGTCATAGGGCGCCCGCGTGAAGAGGAACACCATCGCCTCCACCGCCACCAGCACGAGACCGATGATGCTGCTGGCTTCGATCCGGCGGTCGGCACAGCGACCCTGTCGATAGCCCACGGCGGCGACACTCACCGCGAGGAGCGGGATGCCTTGCAGCAGCAGGTTGAGACCCGTGAACTTTCCACCGACGATCAGAGGCGGAAGAAGGAGGGCAAGGCCAGCCGCAAGGACGCTGCTCAGGCCGGCGAGCCCGAGGCTTCCCACGACCGTGCGGGCGAGAGATCGTCGTGGATCGACGAGCGGACCCGTGCGTCGGAGAAGGATCCAGATCAGCAGGCAAGGCATGCCAATGTGTCCCAGATGAAAGAGGTAAGGGGCGGTCTGCGCCGTGACGAAGGGAAGGCGACCGGGGAGAACACCCGGGAAGGTGAGCATGTGCAGGAGCCAGACCAGGCCGAGCGCCGCGCTGGCAAATCCGATGGGCAGCATGCGACCGTGGCGGCGAATCAGGACGTCCACCGCGCTAAGGAAGAAGGCGACCGCCAGGGTCATGACCATGGTCATGTCGAGGGCGGGCACATACCAGGTGAGCGGCAGCGTGCGGTCCGGCAGCAGAGGCCCAAGTAGCAACACCAGCATCAAGACCGTCGCCATCAGGAGTGCGAGCGTGCCACGGCTTCCGATCCGCTCGAGACGCGACAGGAGATAGCCGCCGCGCGCGGCAAGGACCGGCGGAAACGGCATGGTCGCAATATGCGTCACTGCCGGTGAAAGAGAAGTTAAGGAGCTGTCACGAATCGTTACAAATTCTGATAGCAGTCACCCGGCGTTATCTACGATCGGCCGTGTTCGGCAAACGGCCAAAGCTTGTGCAAAACGGCCCAGGCTTACCGCGTCTGGCCGATCAGCTCGAGAAACGCGGCCTCGTCGAGGACGGCCACCTTGAGGCGCTGCGCCTTTTCGAGCTTCGACCCCGGGTCCGCGCCCACCACCAGGTAGTCGGTCTTCTTCGAGACGCTCGAGCCCACGGCGCCGCCGAGGGCCTTGATCCGCTCCTCCGCCTCGCCGCGGGTCAGCGACGCCAGCGTCCCGGTCAAGACTAACGTCTTGCCGGAAAGCGGGCCGTCGACCCGCTCGGGTGGCTTGATCATGATCCCGGCATCCAGGAGGCGCTGGATGAGACGGCGCGATTCTGGCCGCTGAAAATATTCGTGGACTTCTTCCGCCACGATCGGGCCTACTCCGCCGACCGCTCGGAGGTCCTCGACGCTCGCGTCCTGCAGGCGATCGATCCGACCGAAGTGCTCGGCCAGCAGGCCGGCCATCGTCCAGCCCACGTGATTGATGCCGAGGGCAGCCAGAAACCGGAGAAATGTGGTGGACTTGCTCGCTTCGATTCGGTCGAGCAGGTTTTGCGCGGACTTGTCCGCGAAGCCCTCGAGCGATAGCAGCTGCTCCTTCGTCAGATGGTAAAGATCGGCGGGGTCCTTCACCAGCTTCCGGTCGATCAGCTGCAACAGCGTGGCATAGCCAAAGCCTTCGATATCGAGCGAACCCACGAAGTGCCGCAAGTGCTCGAGAACCTGGGCGGGGCACGTTGGATTGATGCATCGGGTGGCCGCCTCACCAGGCTCCCGGACCAGGTCCGTCCCGCACTCGGGACATTTCTTCGGCATGTGCCACGGCCGGCTCGATTTCGGCCGCTTCTCCGTCAGGACTCGAACGACCTCGGGGATCACATCGCCCGCACGCTGGATGATGACGTGGTCCTGCGGCCGCACGTCCTTCCGCGCCACCTCGTCCTCGTTGTGCAAAGTCGCGCGACTCACGGTGGTTCCCCCGATTTGCACCGGCGTCAGCCAGGCGACCGGCGTGATGGCACCGGTGCGCCCGACATAGACCTTGATGGCCTCCACCACCGTCTCCGCCTGCTCCGGCGGGAACTTGAAGGCCAGGGCCCATCGCGGACTTCGCGAGACAAAGCCAAGCTCCGCCTGCTGGCCGAGGTCGTCGACCTTGATCACGATCCCGTCGATTCCGTAGTCCAGATCGTGCCGCTTTTCCTGCCACTCATCGAGGAAGCCGATCACCGCCTCGATGTCGCCGTGTGTTCGATGGTTCGGATTGACGTGGAACCCCATCTCCTCGAGCCGCAACAGGATCTGCTCCTGGCTCCTGGCGCCCCCCGATGGATCGAGCGCGTACATGAAAGTGTCGAGACGCCGGCGGGCGGTGACCCGCGGATCGAGCTGCCGGACGGCGCCGGCGGCGGCGTTGCGCGGGTTCGCAAAGAGCGGCTTGCCTTCGGCAGCCAGCTCGGCGTTCAGCCGCTGGAAGCTTCGCTTGGGCATGTAGACCTCGCCCCGCACCTCGAAGGTCTGGGGGAATTCTTTGGGGATCGTCACGGAGAGCGGGACGCTGGGAATGGTCTTGACGTTGGGGGTTACGTCCTCGCCGACATAGCCGTCACCGCGGGTGGCGCCGATCTTGTAGCGGCCGTCCTCGTAGAGGAGGCTCATCGCCAGCCCGTCGATCTTGAGCTCGGTAACGTACTCGACAGTGATGTCGCCGAGCGCCCGGTGGACCCGCTTGTCGAACTCGCGCACCTCCTCGCGCTCGAACGCATTCGCAAGGCTGAGCATCGGCGTGCGGTGGGTGACTTTGGCGAAGGCATCGGAGGGCGGGCCGCCGACCCGCTGCGTGGGCGAGTCCGGCGTGACCAGCTCCGGGTACTGGGTCTCGAGCTCGACCAGCTCGCGGAAGAGCGCGTCGTACTCCGCGTCGGTGATCTCCGGCTGGTCGAGGACGTAATACTGTTTATTCGCCCGCTCGATCTGCTTTCGGAGCTCGAGGACGCGGGCCTGCGCCTCCTCCGGTCCCGCCGGCCCACGCGAGCCGCGCGGAACGTGCGATGCGAGCGTTTGAGGCGTTTGGAGGGGCTTGCTCATTGCTGCACCATGGGGGGTGCGACCTGATTGAGGGAGGGTCGCAAGCTTCGGTGACCACCGGGGCACGGCCTGGTTCGCTCGCCCGATGAGGGCCAGTGTGAGTGTTGCCGGCCT
>Ga0070697_100000301_pt1 | contig 39503 bp, 31 predicted proteins | sample KBSK1501metaG_FD_65475 | JGI IMG/M metagenome (GOLD analysis project Ga0070697, IMG submission 65475) | Corn, switchgrass and miscanthus rhizosphere microbial communities from Kellogg Biological Station, Michigan, USA - KBS K1-50-1 metaG | ecosystem: Host-associated > Plants > Roots >...
CCCAGACCCCCCACATCCACCCCCAGAACATCAGACCCAGAAACAGCGCGGCCCCGTTCATGCGCACCGCCCGGCCGGTGAGCCAGGGTTTCAGCAGGGATCCCTCCAGGGTCGTGATGAGCAACGACAGGCCCGCGAGGCATAGACCCATCAGCACCGTGCCGAACTGGAGGAAGCCGACCGTGAAGATGCCTCCCATGACGATCGCAGGGCCGAAGTAGGGGATCGTGTTGAACAGCCCCGCCGCGAGCCCCCAAACGGGTGCCTGCTCGAGGCCAACCCACCAGAAGGTGATGCCCGAAACCACGCCGACGAGAAGGGACATCACCAGCTGGACGAGCATGTACCGGGCGATCTGCCTGTCGATCTCGTCGAGGATCTGCCTCGTGATCTTTCGCTTGAGGACGGAGGGACCCGCGATCTTGATCAACTTCCGTTTGAAGAGATCACCCGTGATCAACATGAAATAAACGAGGAACAGGACCAGGATCGCCTCGCTGGTCACCGCGACGACTCCCGCGCCGCCCCACCAGAGATAGTCACCCACATTGATCGGCTTGTCCTCCACCGTCACCCGCGTGACGCCGATCCGCGCCGCGTCGGGTCCGACCGCCTCCGTGGTGGTGTTCTCCATTTCCGTGGCGGCTTCCTGCATCTTCTCCATCAGTCCCCGTCCGTCGCGCCGGCTCACCCTCAGGGATTCGCGAAGCTTTTTCGCCGCGGCCGGCAGCTTCTCGATGACGGCGACGGCATCGTCGCACAGCGTGTAGACGCCGAAGCCGGCGCTCCCCACCAGCAGGGTGAGCAGGACACCCGCCCCGAGGGCGCGAGGGATCGACCGCCTCTGGAGCCAGGAGACGATCGGATCGAGCGCGTAGCTGATCAGGACGCCGAACACGAGAGGGATGAAGACTTCCTGGGCGAATCTCAGGAACAGGAGGATGCCGATTCCGGCCAGCACCACCAGAGAGACAGAGCGAATGTCCAGGGGAGCCCTCGAGATCGTCGCGGGCTCGGCGGACGGCAGGATGTCTCCCATGAAGTGCGTTCTCTACTGCAGGTGTCGGGGCGGGGTTCTTTCCGTGACTCCCCAGGCCGAGTGCCGCAGCCAGGGGGTGAGCTCGGCCGCGACGACCGGGGGGCAGACGAGGAAGCCCTGCGCCGAGTCGCAGCCGAGACCCCGCAGACGGTCCAGGGTCCCCGGGTCCTCCACGCCTTCGGCGACCACCTGGAACCCCATGGCGTGACCCTGTTCGACGATGGGTCGGAGGACGGTGTCGTCCTCCCGGCGCAGCTTCGCGGCGATGAAGGATCTGTCGATCTTGATTTCCCGGACGGGCAGGCGCGAGAGATGCGCCAGCGACGAGAGACCGGTGCCGAAGTCGTCGATGGCGAGACCGATTCCCATGGCGCCGAGGTGCGTCGCCGTTTCGATCACCGGGGCCGCCATGATGCTGCTCTCCGGGATATCCACCTTCAGGTTGCCGGGGTCGACTTTCCAGGTGTCCAGCAGATCCTTGGTCGTGGCCGGCAGATCCGGATCCAGCAGGTTCCGCGCCGAGAGATTCACCGCGACGTCGATATCGAGACCCGATTCCAGCCAGGTCCGGCTCTGTTGCAAGGCCCGGTTGAGCACCCACCGCGTGAGCGGCTTGATGAGATCGCTCTCCTCGGCCGCGGGGATGAACTGATTCGGAGGCACCAGGCCCCGTTTGGGGTGCTGCCACCGCACGAGCGCCTCCACACCGATCGTCTTGCCGATCCGGAGATCGATCTTGGGCTGGTAGTGAAGCACCAGCTCGTCGTGCGCGATGGCATGCCGCAGTTCGCCATCCAGCTGGAGATGGGCGGCGATCTGGCCGTCGTGCCGGGGAGCGTACACCGCGTAGCCGCTCCGGGCACGCTTGGCCACGTACATCGCAGCATCGGCGTGGCGCATCAGAGTCGGCGCGTCCTGGCCATCCAGGGGGTAGACGGCGATGCCGATGCTGGCGGCGATGCGGAGGCTTCGATCGTCGATCACGAAGGGCTGCTCCAGCACCCGGAGGATCTTCTTCGCGGTCGTCGCTCCGTCCTCTCCTCCCATGCCGAGGGCGGGAAGGATCGCGAACTCGTCTCCGCCGAGGCGCGCCACGGTGTCGGACCCCCTGAGAAGGCCTTCCAGGCGCGAGGCGATCTGCTGCAACAGCTGGTCGCCGACGTGATGTCCGTAGGTGTCGTTCACTTCCTTGAAGCCGTCTACGTCCATGATGAGCACGGCCGCCGATTTTCTCTGCCGGCTCCCTGACAGGATGGCCTGTTGGAGCCGATCGTTCAGCAGGGTCCGGTTCGGCAGGCTCGTGAGGACATCGTGAAGGGTCTGGTATTCGAGCGCCTCGGTCTGGGCCTTCTGCTCCGAGATGTCCCGCAGGATGCCGACAAAGCGCTTTTCGCCGCCCAGGAACATCCGCGTGGCGCGGATCTCCATCGGAAAGGTGGACCCGTCCTTGCGCCGGCCCCACATCTCCCGTGATCCCGAGGTGGCGGCGGTCTCCCGTCGCGGCCGCAGCCAGCCGGCGACGTACCCCGCGAACTCCTCCCGGCTGGGTTCCGCGATGATCATCTTCGCCTCGCGGCCCAGGACCTCGTCCGTCTGGTAGCCGAAGAGCCTCTGGGCGCCACGGTTGAAGGATACGATGCGGCCGTGTTCGTCGGTCGCCATGACACCGTCGAAGAAGTCATCCAGGACCGAGTGGATCTCGTCGGGGCCGTTCAGGGCGTCCGACGGCCCGGGCTCGCCCGTTTCGTCCATCTCGAAGACGCAGGCGAACGACCGATCGCTGACGCCGGTTGCGATCGATGCGCTGATCCAGCCCAGAGCGTGTCGACCGTCGGCGCGGAGGAAATGCTGCTCGAGACGGATCTCGTCGACTTCGCCGGCCAGGAGCCGGCGGGAATTCGACGCCATCAGCTCCAGGTCGTGCGGTTCGGTGACGGCCCCCAGCGTCGTGTGCAGCAGCTGGCTTCGGGTGTAGCCGAGGAGCGCGCACAGTCGTGGGTTGACCTGCAGGAAGCGTCCCTCGGAGCTGATCAACGCGAGACCTATGGGAGCGTCGTCATAGGCGCGCTTGCCTTCCCGGCGCCTGGAGCGCGACTTCATCCGGCCCTGCTCTTTCACCCATGTCCTCGTCGTCGAGAAGGCCTGACTCCCGATCCTGCCCTAGGTTTATAGCCGCACTACGGCGAGCGGGCAATTCGGAAGATCCATGAATCATCCGTCAGGACTCTCCTGACACGCCTCGCGGACGCATGTGACGATCTTCGCCATCGTCCTGGGGGTCAGATCCTGATGACAGGGAATCTCCACCATGCTCGTGCGGAGCCTCGCGACCTCCGGGAATTCGTCGCCAGGACAGGCCGGGTGGAAGTCGCGCCAGAAGTCGACCGCTTCGATTCCCCGCGCGACGAGCCGCTCCACCGTGGACCGATTGTCCTCGACCAACATCGGGTAGAACAGCGGGACCACGCCTGACGGCAGGGTCGGGAACATCGGCTCCGACAGATCACGAAGCTGCTCGAGCAGGAAGAGATAGTTGCGGCGACGCCTCGCGATGATCTGCGGGATGTCCTGCCCAAGCGTGATCTGCCGGGTCAGCCCGCTGATTCCGAGATTCAGATGGGCCCGATCGAAATGCTGCGTGCCGGTGAGGACTGGCGCGATATGGGCTGCCTTGAGCGATTTCTTGCCCAGTCCCAGGGCCACCTTGCGCAGGCGGCGCCCCGGCCTTCCGCCGCGCAGCGCCACATTGCGAAGCAGGGAAGACGACAGGAGGCTGAACGTGGAGGAGAACGGTGGTGGCGGCAGCTCGGGAAGGCCAAAGCGGCCGGGGCCATTGATGACCAGCGCACCGCCGTTGGGTACGGGCAGGACCTTGTAGAGACAGAAGATAGCGACCTCGCCGGTCACGCCAAGCGGCCGATCGCCGTCCATCGAGAACAGGGACAGGGCGCAGTCTTCGATCAACGGGAGCGCGTGCTTCTCCGCCAGCCTCTTCATCTCACGGACGGGTCCCGGGAAGCCGGCGAAGTGAGTCAGGTAGAGCGCGGTGGTCCTGGAGCTGATCTTTTTTTCGACATCCGCGAGGTCCACGTCAAACTTGTTCCCGATCCGGTAGAACCTCACCTGGGCGCCGGCGTCGAGAAGCGATTCGATCTCGACGCCGTGATGGTACGAAGGCACGAGCACCTCGCCCCGATCGAGCCCGAGCATCTTCACGGTGTGCCATATGGCATTGCGGGCGAAGTAAAAATAGCGGACGGTCGGAGAGGAGAACGGGTGGTATCGGCTCGCTTCGCGTCGGCGCCACACCATGCCGGGCGCCAACGTTGGGAAAGCCGGCACGAAGAGACTCGGCTCAACCACCGCTTCCATGGTTCACTTTCCAGGGCCACAGGACCTGCTTCGCTCCCGGGATCAACTTGAATTTTGTCGTCTGCAAAGCCTGGCCAAATCGCGAATCGCGGAAGATGTAGAGCCAGTTGTGCCGGCGCATCTGGTGGCTCCATTGCGTCTTCCAATCCCCGGCACGCCCGAGGAAGTCGTACTCTTTCACCCCGCGGGCGATGCAGTCTTTGATGATCTCTTCCAGCAACACGAGACCCGGGCTGCACTCCTTGAGGGTTTCGTCATATCCCAGTTTCGGCATGTAGTAGACGCCGCCGTAGGTGAATCCATAGTGAAAGGCGATCGACTTGCCGTCGAGCTTGAGGAAGAAGAGCGAAAGATAGTTGCGGGCGGCGGCCGTGTGCGCCAGCTCTGTGTAGAACCCATGGGTTTTCTTGTCCTGCACAATCGCCGTTCCTTCTTTTCCTTTCCAGCCGCTGCGCTCGATGGCGAAACCCTCCTCCAGACGTGCCTGGAGATCGGCGCCACCGGTGACACGCTCGACGCTGACGCTGCCCATCGCTTCCAGGCGCCGGCGCCGCCGGCGAAGATTGGCCCTGAAACTCGAGCTCATCCGCCCCAGCAGCTCGTGATAGGAAGATGGCAGCGGCAGGTAAGGGCTGCGCTGGGACTCCCATGTGCCGACCGGGAACCCGGCCTCTTCGGCCGCCCGGTATAGATGCCAGGCGTTGCCCCCCTCCGGCACATCGGCGATCCGGATCACGTCCCAGGTCTTGTCGGCCGCAAGGTGAGCGAAGAAGGTCTTGCCCGCGGCTCTTCCGTCCTCGGCCACCATGTCGAAGCGGCACGAATGGGAGTTGCCGGTCGACAGACCCAGCCGCGCCGGTAGCCCGCAGAGGAAGCCGCGTGTCTTCATGAGGGGGAACACCGCCGCCAGCTTGCCGCTGCGATCGCGGGCCGTGAGGATTTCCAGCCTGGCGCCGGGGTTGAAATGGGTCATCCAGATGCGCAGGAATTCGTGACGGTAGAACGGCTCATCCTGCGTCGTGACCACCAGTTCATTCCATTCCTGTTCCATGGCCATGAATCCCGTATGATCAACCACTTCTACGGCGTCAATGGCCAAGGACGACCTGAGTGTCGTGGACATGGAGTCAGACCTGAGTATCCGCGTCCTCGTGCCTCGCGATGATGATCGAGGGCACGATCGCAAGGACAGCATCGTCGCGATCCCCTGCGCTCTGCAATCGAGGATTCTCTGAATCGACTGTCAGGAAAGGCCCGACGCATGGGCGCCGTCAGCCAATGATCCCCGCCATTTCAGGGATTCCCTGACTGCTTGACCCGTCCCCGACGTGCTTGAATGTGCTGCGCATCGAGGGATAAGGAGTCACCTCGATGCCCGAGAAGAATTTCACCTGGGATAGCGTGCGGTCCTTGCTCCCATCGCCTCCGTAACCCTTGTGCGGGCGCGGTGCGGGATCCCAGACGATACGCAATCAAACCAAACAAGGAAGATAAGGAACCAACCCATGCGCACCCTACCTCTTGCAATTCCTCTCGCTCTCCTCCTTGCCCTCCCCGCGGCAGCCTCGACCGGACTGACGAAGAAGGACCACGCCACGCTGCACGACTCCATGAGTGTCCTCAACGCCATGGCGAGCGCCCCCGACAAGGGCATCCCGCAGGAGCTGCTCGGGAAGGCCGATTGCATCCTCATCTTCCCGTCCGTCGCAAAGGGCGCCTTCATCGTGGGAGGCAAGGGCGGCCACGGTGTCGCTTCCTGCCGCCAGCCTGACGGGAAGATGGGCTCCGTAGCCTTCTACACGGTTGGAGGAGCGAGCGTCGGCTTCCAGATCGGCGGGCAGTCCGCCGACGTCGTGATGCTCATCATGAACGAGGGGGGCGTCAACCACCTGCTCTCGGACAAGTTTACTATCGGCGGCGAAGCCACCGCCACGGCCGGCCCGGTCGGACGCACGGTGAACGCGGCGACCGACGCACAGCTTCACGCGCAGATCCTGTCCTGGTCCCGGTCGCGAGGCCTCTTCGCCGGCGCGGCGCTCGACGGTTCGGTCGTGAAGCCGAACCAGGACGCCAACGCGCGACTTTATGGCCAGGCCACCACCGGGAAGGAGATCCTCGTGAACTCGAGTGTCGCCGTCCCGGCATCGGCCCGTCCCCTCGTGGAGGATATCCGCCGGCACATGAATGCCGCCGTCGCAAAGGAGCAGGCTGAGAAGAACTGAGCGGGGCCCGGTGCCCGGGTTTCGCGAACCGCGAGGCCCGGGCACGCGGGCGATAGTCACCGACTCGTCCACCGCTTGAGCGTTTCCTTCGCTGCCGGAATCCAGCCGAACTTGGCCTTCCGCAAGAATCGACCCAGACGGTTGCAGCGGAAGATGAACAGCCAGTGGTGGGGGCGGGCGATCGGGCTCCAATCCAGCTTCCACTCCAGATCGCAGCCGAGGAAATCAAACTCGCTCAATCCTCGGGCGATGCAGAGTCTCATGACCTCTTCCAGCAAGAGGTGGCTGGGGCTGCATTCTTTGTACGCCTCGTCGTAGCAGGTCATCACAAGAGAATAGACTCCACGTCGCGTGAGCCCGTATTGAGAGGCGATCGCTTTGCCGTCCAGCGTGAGGAAAAAAAGCGAAAGGTAATCGCCGCCAGCCGCCCGGTGGGCCAGTCCCGTGTAGAAGCCATGGGTCTCCCTGCTTTGCGCGGCGGCGGTCCCATTCCTGCCCTTCCAGCCGCTGCGCTCCAGCGCGAAACAGTCCTCGAGGCGGCTCTCCAGCTCCGCGCCCCCGGTCACACACTGCACGCTGATGGCACCCCGCTCTTCGAGCCGCCTTCGGCGGCGACGAAGGTTCGCCTTGAATTTGGCGGACAGGCGTGTTTCCAGGGCTTCATAGGAGGAAGGAAGCGGGATGAATGGACTGCGCTGGGATTCCCAGGAACCCGCCGGGAAGCCGGCTTCCATCGCCACCTTATAGAGATCCCAGGCATTGCCTCCATCGGGCACATCGGTGATCTTGATCACATCCCAGGTGTCGTCGGCCGCCAGGGTCCCGAAAAACGCCCGGGCGGCAGCCTCGCGATCCTCCGCAATCAAATCGAACCGGTAGGAGTGGACATTCGTAGGCGAAACGAGCCTCCGAACCGGAACCCCGTAAAAGAAACCGCGATCAGCCACCAGTGGGAGCGCCGCGACAAGCCTGCCTGTGTGATCGCGGCCAGTGAGAATCTTCAGCTTCGCATCGGGCACGAAGTTGTCGATCCAGCTACGGATGTATTCGTGGCGGTAAAAGGGCTCGTCACGCGTCGTCTCGACGAGCGCGTTCCATTCCTTCTCCACGACCATGAAAGCCGGACGGTCGACGACCTCGACAACCTCGAGGGAGCTTGCCTCCTCGAGTGCCATCGAGTCGGACGCGGTCATCCGGGTGCGGGCTTGGGGAGACGGAAGAGCGGGCCGCGTTGAACTTGACATCGATACCGTCCGCGCGCTCGCGCCTCGCGATGTGGTCGAGATCGTGATCGCAGCACCAATGTTGCCGCAATTGCGCACCCTTTACAATCGAGTATTTCTCTGAATCGACTGTCAGGAAAGGCCTGACGCGAAGCGGTCGATTCGCCCGCTCAGGGCCGGGTGGCCGGCTCGACTTCCTGGGTGCCCGATTCAGAACAGACGATCAGGCGATCGCCCTTCTCCGGGACCAGCCTGTACGGCTCACCGAGAGGGATTTTCCCCTCAAGCGTGCCGTCAGCGAAGCGGAGAGCGAGGAGATCCTTCGAGTAGAGCGTCGCGTAGAGGGTGTCGCCGATATGCGCCATCTGCGCCACATCCTTGCGCGCGTCATACGTCCAGCGCTCCGCGCCATCGGCCGCGTTGAGGGAGTGGATCACCTTCGATGAATCCGCGGCGACGAGCCGGTCTCCGGACAGCAGCATCACCTGGGCCTCCTCGATCGGCGCCGACCATGCCACCTTCCCGTCCGAGGCGTGCACCGCTTCGATCATGTCGCTGCTCGCGGCGAACAGCAGGTCCGCGCGACCCGCGGCGTCCCGTTTCACGACAAGCGCTGTCTTCCGGAGCTCCGTGTCCTCCGGTGTCACAATCTTTCTCACCTTGTCCTGGACTGCTCTCGAGAAACTAACGGACCAGCGGAGATGGCCGGAACCGGGATCGAGAGCGGCCAGCTTGGAATCTCCCGACGATTGGATGAATACGACCAGATCGCCGAGGTCGACGAAGGGATCGATGTGCAGATGCCCTCCGGCGACCAGCTTCCAGCGAAGACTGCCGGAATCCGTGCTCAGGGCCAGCAGGTTCTTCCGATCGGCCACGAGCAGGACGCCGCCGGTCAGCAGGCGGAGAGACGGGTTCCCCTCGGTCTTGTAGACCCAGCGCTCCTTGCCGGAGACCGGCTCGAAGGCGTGAACCGCATTGTCCAGGGTCGACAGGTACACACCCTTGTCATCGGCGATCATGACTCCAAACCCGGGTGACATCACCATGAGCTTGACGTGCTTCTCCCAGAGGGATGCGCCATCCGCCGGGTTGATCCCCAGCACGATGTCGTGGGCCGATGCCACGACGATCGCTCCCTGCGACATCGCGAGTCCGAGGACGTTCGCTTTCAGGTCACGCTGCCAGACGACACTGCCCTTCGTGAGATCGAGGGCGGTCAGGCGGTCATCCTGTGAGGCGATGTAGAGCCGCTTGTGCTCCGCCGACGGGAGGAAGGAGTCGATCATGCCGCCGGTCTGGAACGTCCAGAGCAGGGTGTGGGTCTTGCCGTCGATGACGCCGGCACGCGTGAAATTGGCGTTGTCAGTGAACGCCTTCAACGACATGAGGCTCCCGACCAGCCCGAACGCGGCCCCCGCCTCCGGCGGCAGGTACCGGGAGAACGGTCCGACCTGGTACGCCGGGATAAGTAGATCATCGACGCCGTCATCGTTGCAATCGATCGCGAGCGGCGGGTCCTTCGGACAGACCTCGCCGAGGCTGGTCACGATCTTCGTGGCTGGAACAGGGACGGGCGCGCCGCTCGAAATCGCCGGTGCCCCTCCCCAGAGGGCGGGGCTGATGAAGCAGGCGAGGCCCAGAGCCGTCAGAAACCGTCGCATGGATTCCTTGGTTGTCCGTGCAGGCAGCCTCGTGTATGTGGGGGGAGTATATACCCACTTCAAAGGCAGCGGGCGCTGCATGCGCCGCAACGGACAAAAATCAGACTGCGGGGCGCGACGGAATGGGACCTGTCATGACGACGAGGTTTGCGTGAGCGTACTTGCCGACGACTGAGCGTCCGCACGCCGTTCGTCGTCCCGCGAGAAAAGTCGGCTCACGAAGATCACGGAGGCCAGGACGAAGACCGCGATCGCGGTCAGGGCGGCCATGCCGACGACAGCCAGGATGTCAGGAGAGAATCCGCTCGCTCCGTCTTTGAGATTCAGCTGAGTCATCATCTCACCCTCCGTCGCCTCGTCTCCTGTCACGATGCGTGCCAACGAGACGCGAAACCCGGACCCGATGCGACAACTCGCAGCCGACGTATCGGTTAGGCGCAATGTACCGACGATCCAATCGATTGTTCGAAGGAGCTGGACTTGAAGAAGTGTCCTGACCGGTCGACATCCGCCTCGGGTGCTGACGACTTTCCCGCAACTGTCGGAAACCGGACAACCCAGCCTCCGGACCCGGCCGCGAAGACAGCGCGCCCAACCGACAGCCCTCCAGCGTCTTGCCCCGCGCCTCTTCGCAGAGACGCGGCTGGCACGCGCCGTGAAGTACCTCCGGTGCGGGAGGTCGTCAGATGCGCAGGTGGCTTGCAGTCCCGTTCGCGCTCGCGCTCGCCGTCGCGCCGATTCGGGTCGGCGCCCAGGAGGCGCAGCAGCCGCGCGGCGGTTCGTTCAGCGTGGGATTCGGCGCGTTCAACATGGGTCACGCCAACCCTTCAGGCGGCGTCGGAATGGAGTATCACCTCGACAACCACCCGTGGAAACCACGGCCGTCGGGAAAACTATCCCTGATTCCAACGCTCGGAATCACCGGGACGTCGAAGGACGCGTGGTTCGGGTACGCGGGACTCCGGGCGGATCTCAACGTCACGGAGCGCTGGCGCCTGACGCCCGGTTTCGCGATCGGGGCTTATGACAGGAACGGCGACATTGATCTGGGCGGACCCGTGGAGTTCCGATCCAGTCTGGATGTCTCGCACGCCCTGCGGAACGGCGTACGCCTGGGCGTCGCGCTCTATCACGTCTCGAACGCCAGGCTCTACCAGAGGAATCCCGGGGTCAACGCGCTGGCCTTCGTGCAAACGTTCTAAGGCTACGCGGAAGATTCCTTCCCCAGGATCCTGACCGCCTTGTGGATGGCGACACGCACGCCCTTGGTTTCCTTGGTTTTGCGCACCTGCATCTTTTGTTTGAGATTCAGCTGGCGCATGTAGCCCATGTAGCGGCCCTGCAGGACGAGCGCGGCGCGGCTCTTCGCGGAGAGGCGAGGGCGGGCGCGGCCGACGGACTGGCCTTTGGGGATCATCTTCCCATTCTGGCTCGTGAGGATCTCGGCGATGCGCTGCAGGGATCGCTCGACTTTCCTGAAGGACGTGCGGAGATTGCGGATTTCCGTATGCATCGGTCGCGCTCCTGACAGCAGCAAGATTCTCTCCTATTCTTTATCGGGCGTACAGGTCGATAAGTGAGCCAAGTGAGGGCAATAGTGTACACGCATCCGCCCGGCCAGGAGAAGAGGGACCGACGCTTCGCCGGGAATCGCTCAGCGCCAGGAGCTGGGGTGCTCCTTCCAGGGGTGCTGGAAGACGGCTTCGATCTTCGGGTCGTTCGGAGCGAAGCCGGTGCGCTCGCAGAGGAGACGACGCAGCTCCTTCTGAACCTCGGCCGGCACGGCGGGGACCTCGTGCTTTTCGAGGAGGGCGCGCATGCGCTCGCGCGCGAGCTGCACCTCGTCCTTGCCCCGGCGCTTCCAGTCGCCGTAAGTGCCGCGGAACGAGATATACGGCCAGTACCCCTGGCCCGACTTGAGGAACTCGCGCGTGTACGGCTGGCCGAGATGATGGTTGGGGGAGTGGCCGACCTTGTGGATCGATTCCACCATCAGCTTCTCGCGCGTCAGCTCCATGCCGTTGCGCACGAACGACAGGACGTTGCACATCTCCTCGTCGATCACCATCTGCGGGAACGAGAGAGTGTTGCCGTCCTCCAGGATGCCGATACCGACCAGAAGGTCGCAGCCGGAGAGAGCCGCGGTCATGCCGGTCGCCATGTTCTCGTAGGCGCACTGGATGCCGGGGATCTTGGCGTCCGAGCAGATGCCGCCCGCCATGTACGGCACGCCGTAGTACTCGGTCATCTGGGCGAACGGCAGGTTGAGCAGGATCCCTTCGGGCGAGGCGGTCGAGGCGAGACCGGTCTTCATGTCGAGCGTCTCGGGGCCGGCGGGGTAGATCATCGGCAGGCCCGGCTGCACCAGCTGGTACAGGACGAGACCGCTCAGGAACTCGACGTTCGTCTGCAGGAGCGTCCCGGCGATGGTGATCGGCGCGGTCGCGCCCTGCAGCGGCATCGGCCAGAAGACGATCGGCACCCATTCCTTCGCCAGCGCGATGCACGCCTCGGTCATCATGTCGTCGTGCTTGAGCGGCGACACGGGGCAGGTGACCATCGAGAAATACGGACGGTCGCGCTGCTTGCGCCGGTCGCCGTAGACCGCGTCGAGCATCGCCAGGAGGTACGGCACGTCGTCCGGGTCCTGCACGCCGCCCACCATCTGGAAGTGCTTGGCCGACCACATGAAGGTCGACGCCATCTCGAACAGAGCGCGGAAGTCGGTCGAGGCGTCGGTCGGGAAGACGGTCGACCACATCACCTTGATCGGCGGCAGCGCGTCGGCCAGGAGCGTGCTCAGCGCCAGGTCGTGCAGCGTCGAGGTGCGGCGCTCGCCGGTCTTCTCGTCGATGGTGAACGACGCCTGCCCGTCGGTCATGTGGTGCATCTGCTCGCCGTCGATGACGGCGTCGTTCTTGCCGTCGCGTGACGCCAGCACGAACTTGCGCGGCGCGGTCTTGATGCACTTCTCCACGAGATCCGGCTTGACCCAGGCGACGCCGCGCTCGCGGTCGACCTTCTGGCCGTTCGCCTCCATGATGTCGAGCGCCTTCTTGTTCTCGTAGAGGACGCCGGTCTTCTCGAGGATCTCGAGGGACGCCTCGTGCACCAGCCGGACGTCGTTCTCGGTCAGCATCGTGACCTTCGGGCGCGCGTTCATCGGGGGTTCTCCTTCCCCGAGATCTTTGCACGGCGCGGATTTGCGGGTCAATCCCTTTTCCGCATTATTCGCGCCGGATCGATGCTGTAACGGCAGGCAGTCGCAGTGCCGGATGCCGTAACGGCTTGAGATCCCACCATCCGCAACGCCGATGCGGGGGGCGGTCGCGCGGCGCCGGTCGCCGGCCGCGCGCCGCTTTCAGAACTTCACGAGGAGGGCGGTGTTGATCCGGTTTTCCGAGCGGACGAGATCCGGCGTGAAGCCTGGAACGAGCGACCCGGCCGTTCCCGTGTTGCCGCCGTCGGGTGTCACGCCTCCCGGTCCGGCGAAGTACGGCACGTTCGATGCCCGGTGATTGAGCTCGAAGCGGAAGGTCGCGAACTGGCTCGGCATGAGGTCGAGCGTGACGGAGGCGTCCCAGGCCCTGAACTCGTCCCCGGGGTTCTCGGTGAAGTAGGGGGTTCCGGAAGACGCCGTCGCGCCGTTGATCGGCGGCAGGAGCACGAGATAACGCCCGGGATTGTCGATGGCGCCGCCGCCGATGGTCAGACCGATCCGGTCGCGGTCGAACCAGAAGCGGTTGTACAACATGAAACCGAGAAAATATTGCGACGGCCCGCTCGAGGAACCGCCGCCCGAGCAGACGACGCCGTCGCCGCTCTCGCAACCGGCGTCGACGGTCAGCGAGAACGCGGCCTTGTCGAGAATGCGCCCCGGCCTGTCGTAGTACTTGACCTCGATGCTGTCGTCGGTGTGCACGCGCCGGCGATTCGGGTCGCCGAGCGTGTCCTTCCCCCAGTAATTGTTGGTAAGCATCGAGACCGAGCCGTTCGGACGCCACAACACCTGGAGCCCGACGCCCGGCGTCGAGTTGAACATGCCGTACGACTGCCATCCGTTGACCAGCCACGGCTCGATCTTCAGTTTCTCGCTCGGAAAGATCTGAAGACGCAGGCCGTTGAAGAACCACGGGGTGTTGGAGGACACATAGGACGGCTGGTACGCCCAGTTGTCGAAGTTGTAGTAGCTGAACAGACCGATGTAGGACATGAAGATGCCGGCGTCGAGGTTGATCCCGTTCAGCCGGTTCCAGTGGTAACCGCCGTACGCCTCGGAAACGTAACGATAGCCGTCGGCCAGGTTCCACTGACCGCGCGACGGGCTGGCGTCGTTGCGCGGCGTCATCTGCGAGTACATTCCGAACTGTGTCATCAGCCGGCCGCGCACCTGCTGCCAGTGGAAGTCGCCGCCGACACCGAGCTGCTGCACCTGGAACTCGCCGGTCCGGCCGCTTTCGGAGGTGCCGACGAGCGTGTCGTCCTGGGGATGGTGGAAATCTTCGATGTACGAGACGTCGGCCCGGAACTCACCCGTGAACGCCTTGGTGGCGAGGATGCTGTCCTTGGTGCGGCAATTGCCGTTCAGCCAGGTGAAATCGGCGAACGCGAACGGCTCCGCTGGCGTGGCTGCGGTGTCGGCCGGCGTCTTCGCCGCGCCGCCCGCGGCGTCCTCCTCCGCGAAGGCCGGCGGCGAGCCGGCGCACAGAAGACCTGCGACAACGAGCGCGCCCGAAGCCCTGCGCGCGCGATTAGAATGCCAACCAGGCGCAACGAGACGCGAAAAGAGGGTCGCGAACATCGAAGGATTCTACTCCCCCGAGCCCTCTAACGAGTGAGCGCCAGGAGAGGAGCGGTGCCCGAGCCAGAGCAGGACGAGCGGGAGCTGGTCCGACGCATGCTCGCCGGCGAGGAACAGGCTTTCGAGGAGTTCTTTGACGGACACTTCTCGAGACTGTACCGCTTCGCCCTGGCGCGTCTTGGACATGACGCCGACGCCGCCGAGGAGGTCGTCCAGATGGCCCTGTGCAACGCGATCCCGGCGTTGAAGTCCTGGCGGGGCGAGGCGACCCTGTTCACCTGGTTGTGCACCATCTGCCGGCACGAGATCAGCCGCCACTACCGGCGCCAGGAGAGCGAGCCGCAGCCGTTCGGGCTGATCGAAAGCAGCGGCGCGGCCGGCCGTACCTTCGACACCCTGGTGGCGATGCTCGACGGCGGCGTCGTCGACGAAGTGCACCGCCGGGAGATTGTCCGCGTGGTGCAGGCGACGCTCGACGACCTGCCGGCGAAGTACGGCGACGTCCTGGAGTGGAAGTACATCCACGGCCTGTCGGTCGCCGAGATCGCGGCGCGGATCGGATCGAGTCCCAAGGCGGTCGAGTCGCTCCTGACCAGGGCGCGGCATGCGTTCCGGGAGGCGGTCGCGCCCGCCGGAGGTTCGGGAAAATGACCAGCGATCGCAACCGGCCGCCGGCCGAGCCGCCCGACGACGATCCGATCGCCCGGTTGCTGCGCCTGGCCGGGCCGCGGGAGGCGGCCGCCCAGAAACGAACCGGACGCGTCCGGGCCGAGGTGAAGACGCGCTGGCGGACGGAGGTCCGGAGCGTCCGGCGTCGGCGCGGCCTGTTCAGGGTGGCCGTCGCGCTCGCGGCGGCCGCGGCCCTGGTGCTGGCGGTGGGATACGGCTGGTGGCATCCGGCCCGACCATCGCCGGTCGCCGACGGCGCGATCGCCACGCTCCTGAGGGCGGTCGGCTCGCTGCACGGGTCGGACGGCGGGGCGGTGACGCTCGGATTGAGCCTGCGGGCCGGCAGCGGCCTCGAGACCGGCACCGACGGGCGGGCGGCCCTCGCCCTCGCGGGCGGCGCGACCGTGCGGCTCGATTCCGACACGCACGTGCGCATCCTGTCCGGGCCGGTCCTGCAGCTCGATCGAGGCGCCCTCTACATCGATACCGGCAAGGAACGGACGCGCGGCGCCGGGGTCGAGATCAGGACCGATCTGGGACTGGTCCGCGACGTCGGCACGCAGTTCGAGGTGCGGATGCAGGGCGACGAGCTGCGCGTGAGCGTGCGCGAGGGGGTCGCGACGCTCGTCCGCGACGATCGATCGTTCTCCGCCCCGGCCGGTACCCGTCTGCTCGTCAGGCCGGGTGGCGCGGTCGAGACCGGCGCGGCGCCGATGCAGGGCCCCGATTGGGACTGGGTGCTCGCGATCGCTCCGGCCTTCGAGCTCGAGGGGCGCACGCTCGCGTCCTATCTCGACTGGCTCACCAGGGAAACGGGCTGGCGTGTCGAATTCACCGATCGTTCGATCGCCGGACGGGCGTCCACGATCATCCTGCACGGGTCGGTCGCCGGACTCCGCCCCGACGAGACGCCATCGGCGGTCCTGCCGACGTGCGGTCTCCGCCATCGCCTGGTCGAGGGCACCCTCACGATCGAGCGTCAGTCAGAAGGCGGGGGCGGGTCATGACGACCGGGCGGGCGATCGCCGGCCGGCGCTCCACCGCCCGCTTCCTGTGCCGGGGCGTCGCCGCCGTCCTTCTCGCGTTGCTGGCGCACGCGCCGGCGGCGCGCGCAGAAGACCAACCGTCGAAGAGCGCCCGGCAGCCGTCGTATCTGTACGACCGGGGCACCGGGATCGCCACGTCGCTCTTCGGAACGTACGTCCGCAAGGGGGAATGGCTGGTCTACACGTTCTACGAGTACACGCGCACGCAGGAGTTCGAGTACAAGCCGAGCGAGCTCGGCTTCGCCGGCGGCGAGGACTTCCTCGGCAAGCTCTACGAGAACGAAAACCTGATTTTCGTCTCGCACGGCATCACCGACAGGATGATGTTCGAGATCGAGAGCGCGGTTCGGAACCGGGCCTCGTTTCGGAAGGATCCGACCGATCCCTCCGCTGTGCCGGGCCGGATCGCCGAATCGGGTCTCGGCGACACCCAGGCGGAGCTTCGCTGGCGCTGGTCCGACGAGAAGGACCACAGTCCGGAGCTGTTCAGCTTCTTCGAAGTCGTCTTTCCGCTGCAGAAAGACAGAGTCCTGATCGGGACGCAGGACTGGGAGTACAGCCTCGGGTTCGGGGCGATCAAAGGACATCGATGGGGGACGCTGACAGGTCGGGTCGCGGTCACCTACGACGGAGCCGACGCCACGCTCGACCTGGGCGAGTACGCCATCGAGTACCTGAAGCGTGTCTCGCACACCTGGCGACTGGTGGCGGCGGTCGAAGGGGAGAGCGACGAGGTCTCTTTGATCGGCGAGGCCCAAGCGCGACTCGGCGAGCACCTCCTGCTGAAGCTCAACTGCGGGTTCGGCGTCACCGCCAAGACCCCCGACCTGGCGCCCGAAGCCGGTCTTCTGTTCTCCTGGTAGCCCTTTCTTCGTCAAACGGTTGGCACCCGCCAGCCTGGCGGCGCCTTGAGCCCTTGACCGATAGCGGGTTCGCTGTAGACTTTCCAGTGAAGGTCGGAATAACCAGCGGACCGTTCAATGCGGCGTGCGTCAAGGGGAGCCCGGCGGGTCTACCCGCCGTTTCTGTGCGGAGCCGTCCTCTGCGCGGCCGTCTTGTGGGCGGGTCTCCCGCCCCCGGCCTACGGCGGCGATTTCCGCGGGTACCCGGGCCGCAGGCTGGTCGAGGCCCTCGACGACCTGCGGGCCCAGGGGCTCGCCATCATCTATAGCAGCGACCTGGTCCGGCCCGACATGGTGATCACGGCCGAGCCGGATGCCGGCTCGCCGCGCCGGCTTCTCGACCAGCTGCTCGCACCATTCGGTCTCGAGGGCCAGGACGGCCCGGCGGGGACGGTGCTGATCGTCCGGTCGGCGGCCGCCTCTCGGGATGACCCGGACGGTGGGGCCCGCCCCCCGCTCCCCGCCACCCTGCGCGAAAAGATCGAGGTCAGGTCGAGCATCCCGGAAGCGCTCGCCGGCCAGCCCGAGGCGAGGCAGGGCCTCGGGCAGGAGGAGATCCGGCAGACGCCGCAGATCGGCGAAGACCCGGGACGGATCATCGCCCGGCTGCCGGGGATCGCGGCGGGTGACAAGTCGGCGGCGTTCCGCATCAGGGGCGGTGAGGTCGACGATACCCTGTTCGTCCTCGACGGCCTGGTGATCGACGACCCGATCCACCTCAAGGATCTTCTCGGATTCTCATCGATCATCGACTCGAACGCGCTCGACGGCATCGAGGTCCTGAGCGGCGGATTCCCGGCCGAGTACGGCGGCCGCATGGGCGGCGTCGTCGATCTGTCGTCCAGGCGTCCGGCCGGCGCCCCGTCCTCTTCGTTCGTGGCCAGCTCGGTCAACTCGAGCTACATGACGAACGGAGGCTTCGCGGGCCGGGACGGCGGGTGGCTGCTCTCCACGCGCGCCTGGCGCCCCGACGCCGTCGTCGACATGGTCGACCCGGGCGGCGAGGGTCTCAATCCTTCTTATTACGATCTGCTCGGCAAGGTGGAGACGACTCTCGCGAACGGGACGGTGCTCTCCGGCCACGTCCTGGCCTCCCGGGACGACGTGGACGCCGAGGCGGCCCCCGATCACGGACGCGTGCACGCGACGGGCGACAGCCAGTACGCGTGGCTCACGCTGAAGACGCCCTGGACCGGGCGGCTCGTCTCCACCACCCTGCTGTCGCTCGGGAGCGTGCGGCGCGGGCGGGGCGGCGGCTTCGTGGGCGACACCGGCTCGGCGGCCGGCGTCGACGATGCGGAATCGTTCACGTCCGACTCGGTGCGACAGGACTGGATGTTCGAGGGCTCCGACCGGGCGGCGCTCGGGTGGGGTTTCGGGGCGAAGCGGGTCGACGCAGAGTACGACGACACGATCCACGCGCAGACGGTCGACCCGCTGTTCACCGGGGGTCTACCGGTGGTCACCGACCGGGCCGTGCGTCTGCGAACGGCCGGCACCGATCTCGGCGCCTACCTGAGCGGGCGGCTGCGGCCACTGTCGCCGCTGACGCTCGAGCTCGGGGCCCGCTGGGACCGGCAGACGCTCACGCAGGAGAGCGAGGTCAGCCCGCGCGTCAACGTGCTCTACGCCATCGGCCCGCGCAGCGCACTCCGTCTCGGCTGGGGACATTTCTACCAGCCGCAGGGCCCGCAGGAGATCCGGGTCGAGGACGGGGAGCGCGACCCGTTCCCCGCCGAGCGCTCGGAGATCCGCTCGATCAATCTCGATCACGTCTTCGACGGCGGCTGGAGTCTCGGGGTCGGCGCCTATGACAAGGAGATGAGCCGGTTGCGCCCGCGCTACGAGAACCTGTTCGACCCGGTGGTCATCTACCCGGAGCTCGAGCCGGATCGCGTGCGTGTCGCCCCGCAGCGCTCCGGCGCGCGTGGCGTCGAGCTCACGCTGTCCAGGGACAACGGGCGCGCCTGGGGTTGGTGGGTCGGCTACGCGCTGGCCAGGGCCGAAGACGTGATCGACGGCCTGACGGTGCCGCGCAGCCAGGACCAGAGACACACGCTCAACTTCGTGGTGCGCTACCGCAGGGCCAGCCGTTGGGAGTTCACCCTCGCGGGCCAGTATCACACCGGATGGCCGACGACCGACGTCACCGCGGTGGCCACCCAGAACCCCGACGGCACGACGGCGATCCAGCCGATCCTCGGGACGCGCAACGCCATGCGCTTTCCCGCCTATCACCGTCTCGATCTCGCGGTGCGGCGCCGGCTCGATCTGAGCCGCGGCACGCTCGCCGTCTTCCTCGAGATCACCAACCTCTACGGCCACGACAATGTCTGCTGCGTCAAAGAGTTCAGCTACCTTCCCCAACCCGACGGCACCGTCGCCGTCGCGCGTCACGACGGCTACTGGCTGCGCCAGCTCCCGGTGTTCGGCCTGACCTGGGAGTTCGGTCGTTGACTCGGCGCTGGCGGCCCTCGTAGACTGACCGACGTCTCCGACACAGCGTTTCAGCGGATGGCGAGCCGCGGAAGCGGAGGCTCGATGATCGACTATCTGTCACCGCGCGAGATGGCCGCGCTCGACGCGGCGACGCCGAGGGGCGCCGCCTGGACGCGCGTCCTCCGCTGCTTTCTCGACGGCGCGCGTCTCCTCCTCGGATGGGACCACGCGCTCGGCGAGGACGAGATCGCCCGGCGTGCCGGGATCGATCGCACCGGCGTGCGCGCCGCGATCGACGAGGCGGTGCGCTGGTGCGTCGCGCACCGGCTGCACCTGCTCGGCTGGCAGGAGGAGAACGACTACTGGCGCTACTTCATGGCGGTCGGCTGAGGGCGCAAGGACTGGCTGATCGTCCACGACCCGGCGGGCTGCCGGGCGCGACTCGAAGAGATGATGGGCACGGAGCGCCGGGAAGCGGCGGAGCGCGGCGACACGCGCGACAGGCGGGAGTGATGGCGAAGACGGCCGGCGGCAGGCGGATCGCGATCATCGGCGCGGGGCACAACGGCCTGGTGACGGCGAATCTCCTCGCCGAGGGGGGGCACCGGGTCACGGTGCTCGAGGCGCGTCCGATCGTCGGCGGGGCCTGCGTGTCCGAGGAGCTGTTCCCCGGCTACAAGGTGTCGTCGACATCGTACGTCAGCACCCTGCTGCTGCCGCAGGCGGTGAAGCGGTTCGACCTGCCGCGTCACGGCTACAGGGTCATCCGGCAGGACCCCGCCTTCTTCGTCCCGTATCCCGACGGACGCACGCTGATGCTGCACGGCGACGACCGGGACGTCCAGGAGATCGCGAAATTCTCGCGCCGGGACGCCGACCGCTACCACGAGTTCCACTCCATGCTGGAGCGCGTCGGAGCGTTCGTGAAGCCGCTCCTCTTGAAGGCGCCGCCGCGGGTCGACGGACGGGCGCCGCGCGACCTGTGGGATCTTCTCAAGGTGGGGCTGGCGGCGCGCCGGCTGGCCGGTCCCGACCTGCAGGCGCTGGTGCAGCTCGCCAGTCTCGGCATCGCCGACGTCCTCGACTCCTGGTTCGAGTCGGACGCCTTGAAGGCGTTCCTGTGCTCGCAGGCGGTGATCGGCGCCTACGGCGGCGTGCACCAGCCGGGCACCGCGTTCCTGCTGCTGCACGACGTGTTCGGCGGGGTCGACGGCGCCACCGGTGTCTGGGGCGTCGTGGTCGGCGGCATGGGGATGATCACCCAGGCGCTCGCCGCCGCGGCGCGCGAGCGCGGCGTGACGATCAGGACCGGGGCGCCGGTCGGGGCGATCGAGCTGGACGACGCCGGGCGCGCCGCCGGCGTGCGCCTGGCCGACGGCGAGGTCGTGCCGGCCGAGGTCGTGGTCAGCAACGCCACGCCGCGCCGCACCTTCCTGGAGATGCTCCCCGAAAGCGCCCTGCCCGACGCGTTCGTGAAGCAGATGAAGGGGTTCAAGGACCTGGGCGCGTCGCTCAAGGTGCACCTGGCGCTGTCGGAGCTGCCGGATTTCACGGCGATGCCGGGCCGGACGCCGGGCCCGCAGCACAGGGGTCTGCTCAACTTCTGCCCGACCGTCGATTTCATCGAGCGCGCCTGGGACGACTGCAAGCGCGGCGCCTTCTCGGAGCGCCCGACGGTCGAGGCGTGCATCCACTCGGTGCTCGACCCATCGTGCGCGCCGCCGGGGAGGCAGATCATGACCTGCTTCGTGCAGTACGGCCCGCGTCACCTGGCCACCGGCTCCTGGGACCGCCTGAAGGAGACCGTCGCCGACCGCGTCATCGCCGAGATCGCGCGCTACGCCCCGAACGTCCCGAAGGCGGTCGTCGCCCGGCACGTCTACACGCCGGAGGATCTCGAGACGATCTTCGGCCTGTCGGGCGGCAACATCTATCACGGCGCCATGACGCCCGACCAGCTGTTCACCTTCCGCCCGGCCGCCGGCTTCGCCGACTACCGCACCCCCGTCCGCAATCTCTACCTGTGCGGCGCCGGCTCGCACCCGGGCGGCGGCGTCTGGGGCGCCTGCGGCTGGAACTCCGCCCACGAGATCCTGCGCGACATCGGCCGGGGTTGAGCGGCCCCGCCGCTTCGCGCGTCGCGTGAATCTCCGCATCGCGAGTGATAAGATCATCGCGCCGCAAACTGATGCGAGGAGATGACGATGCTCAAATTGTACGCGTTCGACCGCTCGCCGTTCGGATGGAAAGTGCGCGTCGCCCTGGCCGAGAAGAACGTGCAGTACGAGATGATCGCCCCCGAGAACAAGAACGAAGACCCCGCCTTCGCCAAGCTCAATCCGTTCCGCAAGACACCGGTCCTGCTGCTGGAAGACGGCCGGACGATCTACGAGTCGACCGTGATCAACGAGTACCTCGAGGAGGCCTACCCGAAGCCGGCGATGCTCCCGAAGGATCCGGTCGAGCGGGCGCGCGTGCGGATGATCGAGGACACCTTCGACCAGTACTTCTATCCGGCGCAGCGCGATTTCACCAACGCGCAGTTCGATTATCAGCCGCCGACCCTGATCCGCAAGAAGGCCGACAAGGTGGACCACAAGCTGCTCGAGGAGTCGCGCATGAAGCTGCACGAGCAGCTGCAGCGGCTCGAGCAGGAGCTGAAGGGACGCGCCTGGCTGGGCGGCGAGATCTTCTCTCTGGCCGACGCAGCGGTCATCTCGTCCTTCACCATGTCGCTGAAGGTGCTCGGCATCCTGCCCGACCCGAAATACCCGAAGATCGGCGACTGGGTCGCGCGCGCCATGGCGCGTCCGAGCTACAAGCAGTCGGCGCCGAAGGAGCCGGTCAAGATCAAGGAAGGTTGAGAGATCGTCGACCAGATCGCGATAGGCCGGCGTGGCGATGATGAACCGGGCCGGCTTGCCGTCGGAGCCGCTGGCCGCGAGCTCACCGCCGATGGCGGAGTCGCGCGGCAGTGATACGCGCGTCATCTTTCCGGCCCGCAGCGCATCGGCGAACCGTCCAGAAGGCGATCATCTTGAGCAATGTGTTCATGGGCGGCTCCGCGCGGCACGTGGTGCGGCCGCAGTCGACGGTAGCCTAGTGGCATCCGGGCCGCCCGGTCAACGGCGGACACCGCGCCGGCCCCCGCCACCCGGGGATTTCCGGTTGACTGCGGGCCGGCTTCGGCGTACTTAGGTCTCAATCATCGAGCCGTTACGCCGGCGCCAGAGGTCCGGCCGCATCCAGTCAAAGTCTCCAGGGGGGACAGGTCATGCATCGCTCGCCATCCCCGTGCTCGTCCGGGCTCGTCGTACGGCTCGCCTGCGCGCTCCTGTGCCTGGCCCTCGCGGCCGCTCCCGCCCTGGCCGCCGTCGGCGCCACGGAGATCGGCCACTTCGACGTCCCCCTGTTCGCGGGCGGGCTCAACATCGGCGACCTCTACAGCCAGGCGCCACACGCCCCGGTCCTGACCGGGACCTCGCTGTTCGTCCCGCTCGGGGCCTACGGCGACGGTCTCATCAGCCTCGACCTGGCCGACCCGGCCGCGCCGCACTTCCTGAGCCAGTTCACGGGGATCAAGTCGCGCCAGGTGGCGCCGTCCGGCAACCTCCTCTACAGCGTGGACGGTGAGCACCTCAACGTTCTCGACGTGACCGATCCATCCTCGCCCGGCGTCAGGGGCACCCTGGAATTCAACGGACCGGGGACCGCGGGGAGCGTGGCCGCGCACGGCACGCTCGCATTCGTCACCGGTCCGGGCGGATTCTACGGGAGCGGCGCGTCCGCGCTGTTCGCGGTCGATGTGCTCAACCCCGATCAGCCTCACGTGATCAGCTCTGTGGGCCCGGGGGGGATCGACGTCCTGCTCTCCGGGAACATCGCGTATGTGGCGGCGCTCGGCGACGGGCTGCGGCTCTACGACGTGTCGAATCCGGGCGCCATGACTCTGCTCGCGTCGATCGGCACGCTCGGTGACGCCGTGAAGGTCCGCGTGGCGGGGACGAACGCCTACGTGTTCAATACCGCGCCGGCGCCCTCGCTCACGGTGGTCGATGTCACCGACCCGGCTCACCCTTCGGTCAAGGGCGTGGTCACCGTCCCGTTCGACGCGTTCTACGGAGATTATTTCGGAGGCTTCGGGCCCGGCGCGTACGAGATGCAGATCTCCGGCCGGTACGCTTTCCTGTGTGGCTGGCGCGGCCTGGTCGTGATCGACATCTCGAACCCGGCGTCGCCAGCCGTCGCCGGCAACATCGGAGCCGAGGTCTACACGGGTGGAGTCGCGACCAGGGACGACTTGCTCGTCCTGGCGAATCAGCAGGGGATCTCGGTGCTACGTCTCGGCGCCGCGCCGGTCGCCGCCGGCGGACCCGACCTCGATTCCAAGGGCAACCTGATCCTGAACGGAATGCCCTCGAGCGACGCGGATGGCAGTGTCGTCGCCTGGCGCTGGCATCTGCAGAACCGGGACGCTTCGGCGACCTCGTACGACCTGACCGGCTCGAACGTCAGCCTGCAGAACGTGGCCGTCGGCGTCTACAGTGTCAGCCTGACCGTCACCGACAATGTCGGGACGCTTTCCGACCCGCTGCTCTTTCCTCTCGCGGTTCCGGCCGGCAAGTCGAACAACGGTCGCGCCGTCGGACCGCCCAAATAGGAGCGACGGTCGAAGGGGAATCGAAAATGTCCAGCCGTCTATCCGTCCGGGCGCTCGTCCTGCTGGCGATCTGCTGTCTGGCACCTGCTTTCCTGAGAGGCACTCCCGTGCCGCCCACCCTGACGGCCGTGGCACCTTCCGGCGGTCCGACGTGGCAGGCCGAAGGAAACTTCGCCGGCGCCGAGTTCGGGGGCGCCGTCGCCCCGGCCGGAGACGTGAACCACGACGGCTACTCCGACATCATCGTCGGGTCCCCGGGGTACGACACTCTCGGGCGGGCCTCCGTTTATCTCGGCTCGATTCTCGGGGTCGCGGCGCAACCGGCCTGGACGGTCTTCGGCGTCCAGAAGCACTTCGGGGCGTCGGTGTCGGGGGCGGGGGACATCAATGGGGACGGCTTCGACGATGTCGTGGTCGGCGAGCCCGATGCGAATCTGGGAGTCCCTCCTGTCCAATGGACCGGGCAGGTCAGTCTGTACCTGGGCTCGGCGGCGGGCCCGGCGAAGACGCCCGCGTGGGTCGGCCATGCTGGCCTGCATGAGCGCTTCGGCGCTTCGGTCGCCTCGGCGGGGGATGTCAACGACGACGGCTATGGCGACATCATCGTCGGGGCGCCGGGCGAGTCTGGAACCATCGGGCATGCTTATGTCTTCCTCGGATCCGCCTCCGGGCTGATGTCGTCCTGGATGGCGTGGGATACGACCTCGACGGCGCCCGACCAGCATTTCGGGGCGGCGGTCGCCGGCGCCGGGGACGTGAACCGGGACGGGTTCGACGACGTCATCGTGGGAGAGCCGGATTACGTCTCGCCCGCCCCCGCCCCGCTCGGCGGCTGCACCATCGGTCGTGCGTTCGTCTATTTGGGGTCGCCCCGAGGGTTGTCGACGACGCCGGCCTGGGTCATGAACGGCGACGCGAACTGCGCCAACCTCGAGAGCACCCACTTCGGGTGCAGCGTCGCGTCGGCTGGCGACGTCGACGGCGACGGGTTCGACGATGTCGTGATCGGATGCGCCAAGAAAGGATCCCTCCTCGTTCTCGGGTCGTCCAGCGGCACGCTCTACCCGACGACCTGGAGCGCGCCGGGCAACGCCCGGGGAGCGGGTGACGTCAACGGCGATCATTTCGACGACATCGTCGTCGGGTTCCCGGCCTTCAGCCACGATCAGGTCTCCGAGGGAGAGGTTTCGCTGTACCTCGGGGGTCCGGCCGGGCCCTCGTTGACTCCGGCGTGGACGGTCGAGGGCAACCAGTCGGGGGCGGGCTTCGGGGCCGCGGTCGCCGGCGCCGGCGATACGGACGGCGACGGGCGCGGCAACATCCTGGTGGGCGCGCCTTTCTATGACGACGGCCAGACGGACGAGGGGGCCGCCTTTGAGTTCTTCGGGGCCGTGGCCACACCGTGCGCGCAGGACGGCGACGGCGACGGATACTGCTCGTCGGGCCCCGGCGCGGACTGCGACGACACCGATCCCTCGGTCCATCCCAACGCGACGGAAATCTGCAACGGGCGTGACGACAACTGCGACGGGTCGATCGACGAGGGGTTCGGCACCGGGGCGGCCTGCACCTCGGGTCTGGGTGTCTGCGCCGTGGCCGGTGTCACGGCCTGCGCCGCGGACGGGAGTCTGTTCTGCGATTCACCGCCTCCGGGCACCCCGTCTCCCGAGGTGTGCGACGGTCTGGACAACGACTGCGACGGCGTGATCGATGATGGGCTGGACTGCCGTCCGACGATCGTCGCGGAGTGCGTCTCGTTCACGAGCCCGCTCGGCAAGGGCTCGGGGACGGTGAGCTGGAGGACGGAGCTCGAGACCGGCGTGACCGGGTTCAACGTGATCCAGATCGACAGCCGGGGCGCGCGCATCCAGCTGAACCCGGCGTTGATCCCCTGCGAGGAGTGCGTCACCCGGAAAGGGCACACCTACGCGTTCTTCGTCCCGAAGCACAAGAGCGGGCAGTCCATCTACATCGAGATGGCCATGCAGAACGGGACCGTGCAGACGTTCGGCCCGGCGCTGAAGGACTGCACTCCCTGAGGTTCAGCGTCTGACGTCCCGCAGGATCTCGCGCGCCGCGTTCTTGCCGGGGGCGCCCATGACGCCGCCGCCCGGGTGGGCACCGGATCCGCACAGGTAGAGACCGCGGATCGGCGTCCGATACTGGGCCCAGCGCGCCGCCGGGCGCAGGAAGAAGAGCTGGTCGGGCGTCATCTCGCCGTGGAAGATGTTCCCCTCGGTGAGACCGAAGATCTGTTCGAGGTCCCACGGGCTCAGGACCTCGCGCGCGATGATCGCCTTCTTGAGGTTCGGGGCGTACTCCGCCAGCGTGTCGATGATCTGGTCGCCGACCTTCTCGCGGATCTCCGGCCAGGTCCCTTCCTTCAGATGGTACGGGCCGTACTGCACGAACAGCGACATGACGTGGTGGCCCTTGGGGCACAGCGTGTCGTCCATGGTCGAGGCGATGTTGCCGTCGATCATCGGGCGGACCGACGGGCGGCCGTACTTGAGATCGTCGTAGGCGCGCTCGAGGTACTCGACCGACGGGGCGATCTCGAACATCGCCTGCTGGTGCGGCGCCTTCGGGTCCTGGCCGGGGAGGCACGTCCAGTTCGGCAGCTCGGAGAGGGCGCAGTTGACCTTGATCGACGAGCCCTGCACGCGGAAGCTCTTGATCGAATCGGTGAAGTCCTCGGGGAGCGTCCCTTTCTCGCACAGACGCAGGAAGGTGCGCCGCGGGTCGAGGTTGCTGGCGACCAGGCGGGCGCGGTACTCGTCGCCGTTCGCCAGATAGACGCCGCGGCAGACGCCGCCCTCGACGATGAAGCGCGCCACCTCGGCGCTGGTCTTGACCTCGACCCCCATGTCCTGCACCGAGCGCAACAGCGCGTTGGCGATGCCGCTCATGCCGCCCTTGACGTAGCCCCAGGCGCCCGGCTGCCCCTCGATGCTGCTGCCGATCGAGTGATGCAGCATGACCGCCGCCGACCCGGGCGACATCGGGCCGACGCAGGTGCCGATGAGGCCGTTGATCGACTGCGCCGCCATCACCCGGTCCGACTCGAAGCGCTTGGAGAGATAGTCGGCGCACGACGCGGTCATCAGCTCGAGGAACAGCTTCAGCTTCTTGTCACCGAGCTTCAGCATCTTGCGGCCGAGCTTGCCGAACTCCAGCAGCTCGCGGAGGCCGCGCGGCGGGAACATCGGCGGCGTCGTGCGCAGGATCTCGTCGACGAACGGCTGCAGCTCGAGCAGCTCGGCCGTGAAGCGGCCGTACGCCTCGGCGTCGTGCTGCGAGAACTTGGCGATCTCGCGCCTGGTCTTCTCCTCGTCGGCGTACCACAGCATGTACTTGCCGTCGGGATACGGGTAGATCGAGTGCGGCTCGGGGACCAGAGTCAGGAAGCCGTACTCCTTCATGCGGAAATCGCGGATGACCTCGGGGAGCAGGAGACTGCAGACGTATGAAGTCCGGGTGACGCGGTAGCCGGGTATGAGCTCTTCGGTGACGCAGGCGCCGCCGACGATCGGACGCCGCTCGAGCACCAGCACCTTCAAGCGTTCCTTCGCGAGATAGCCCGCGGCAATCAGCCCGTTGTGCCCCCCGCCCACGACAATCGCGTCATAGCGCGCCTGGGTCATGCGTCACCTCCTGCGGCGTTTCATGTACGGCAACGTGCCTTCGATGCTGAGGCGACAATCTAGCACAAGGTCCGCGCGGCGCGAACGAGTCCGGCGCGCCTGTTGCTGTTACGGCTTCAAAAAGCACCGATCCGCGTGAACCCCAAGCCGTTACGGCATCGCGGCCTGTCGCCGCGTCCCGAAAGTCCTTGCGCCCGGGTGCCAACGCCGTGGATAATTTATGCCACGTCAACATCATCCGGCGCCTGGAGTAAGATGGCACACCGGCGGGCGCCCCCTCGGCGGCGCGGAGGGTTTCATGATCCCCCAGGTCAAGATACTCAGCGACGAGGAAGTCGCCCTGATGCACACCCGGGCGCTCGACGTCCTCGGCAGGGTCGGCATCAAGTACGAGAGCCGGCGCGCCCTCGACCTGCTCGCCGAGCACGGCCAGAAGGTCGACCACGACAAGGGGATCGCCTGGATCCAGCCGGATCTCGTCGAGCGCTGCCTGAAGACGACGCCGCGCGTCATCACGCTCGCCGGGCGCGACCCGAAGCACGACCTGGTCACCGACGGGGCGCGTCTCAAGATCACCACCAACGGCCAGGGGACCTTCACCCAGGACTACAAGACCGGGGTGCGCCGCCAGGGGACCGTGCAGGACCTGCGCGACTCGACCAAGGTCGGGCATCATCTCGAGGTCGTCGATTACATCTGGCCGATGGTCGTGCCGTTCGACGTGCCGGGGCCGAGCCGCGTGCTGCACGAGATGTACCACTCGATGGCGATGACCACCAAGCACATCCAGCACGAGGTCCAGCTCCCCGAGCACGTGCCGTTCGCCCTCGAGATGCTCGAGGTCCTGTGCGGCAGCCGCGAAGAATTGAAGCGGCGGCCGCCGTTCTCGGTGGTCGCCTGCACCGTGTCGCCGCTGCAGCACGAGCCGAAGATGGCCGACCTGTCGATCGACCTGGCGCGCGCCGGCATCCCGATCGTCATCTGGCCGATGCCGCTCACCGGCGCCACCGCCCCGGTCACCGTCCCCGGCACCTGCCTGATGAGCCTGATCGAGTTCCTGTCGGGCGTCGTCCTGTTCCAGACCGCCGCCCCGGGCTGCCCGCTGATCTATCCGCTCGGCCCCGAGGTGCTCGACATGCGCTCGGGTATGGCGGTGTGCGGCAGCCCGGAAATTCCGCTGTTCAATCTGATCCTCGGGCAGATGGCGAAGCACTACAATGTGCCGGCGCTCGGCGTCGGGTTGAACTCCGACGCCAAGATCCCCGGTATCCAGGCCGCCTACGAGTCGATGCACACCGGCATGGCGGCGGCGCTGTCGGGCGCCGACCTGCTGGTCGGCATCGGCGTCCTGGACGACAACAACACCATGTCGCTGACCCAGATGATCGTCGAGGCCGAGATCGCCCGCATGGTGAAGCGGATCCGCGAGGGGGTCGTGGTCAACGACGAGACGCTGATGGTCCACCTGATCGAGAAGGCCGGCCCCGGCCAGCACTTCCTCGGCTTCAAGGAGACGCTGCACGGTCTCAAGACCGGCGCCGTCTTCTTCCCCAAGTTCTCGTACCGCAGCACCTACGACAAGTTCTTCGAGGAGGGGCACGACGAGATCGAGACGGCGCGCGCCGAGGTGGACCGCCTGCTCGCCCTGCCCGACCCCGACCCTCTGCCGCCCGACGTCGACCGCGAGCTGAAGCGCATCCTGGCCGCCGCCGACAAGGCGTGCGCCGAATCGGCCGCGTGAGCGACGTGTCTTGACGGCGCCATCCGAGCCCCCAGGATCGCCGTCCGAGCCTCCAGGATCGCCGGCCTCCACGGGTTCCCCCCGCCGCTCGGGCGTCCGCGCCAGGCGCGGTCTGCGCTTCCTGCCGCTGCTCGGCGTCATCTACTGCCTCTCCTCCGCCGGGCCCGCCGGCATCGAGGAGATCGTCCCGACCACCGGCCCCGGTCTCACCCTCCTGCTGATCCTGCTGATGCCGATCTTCTACGGCCTGCCGCTCGGTCTCGCCTCGGGCGAGCTGAGCAGCCGGTTCCCGGTCGAGGGCGGGTACTACCGCTGGGTGCGGATCGTCTTCGGAGACTACTGGGGCTTCCAGTGCGGCTGGTGGTCGTGGATCGGGGCGTTCTTCGACGGGGCGCTCTACGTCGTTCTCGTGGCCGAATACAGCCACGATTTCGTGCCCGAGGCCTGGCAGCCGGCGGCGCGCTACATCGTCCCCTTGCTTGTCATCGCCTTCAGCACCTGGATCAACGTGCGCGGCATCGAGGTCGTCGGCTGGTCGACCCTGCTGTTCAACATCTTCCTGCTTGCGCCGTTCGTCGTCATGTGCGCTCTCGGGTTCTTCCACTGGCACCACAACCCGTTCACGCCGGTCACGCCACCCGACAAGGGACTGCTCAAGGCGTTCGGCGTCGGCATGCTCTTCATGATGTGGAACTACTCCGGCTACGAATCGCTGTCGACCGCCGCCGAGGAGGTCGAGGACCCGCGCCGCAACTACATCCGCGCCATCCTGCTGGCGATCGCCATCACGATCCCGACGTACTTCGTGCCGCTCCTGGTCGGCCTCGCCGTCGCCCCCGACTGGTCGGCGCTCTCGGCCGGGTCGTTCACCGACATCGGCAAGATCATCGGCGGCCAGACGCTCGCCCTCTGGATCGGCGCCGCCGGCATCGTCGCGAACGTGGCGCTATCGAACACCAACCTGCTCGCCTACTCGCGCGTCCCGTTCACCATGGCGGAGGACGGCTATCTTCCGAAAGTCTTCGCGCGCACCCACCGCGTCCACGGCACCCCCTGGGTGTCGCTCCTGGTCACGGCGATCTTCTATGCCGTCCTGATCGGCCTGTCGGTCGAGACGCTCGCCGTCGTCGAGATGTGGGTCTTCTCGGCGGTCTACATCCAGATGTTCCTGGCGCTCTGGGTCCTGCGGGTGCGGGAGGCCGCGGCGGCCGGAGCCGCGACCGCGGCCGCCGGGGCCGGGACCGCGGCCGCCGGCGCGGGGGAGTATCGCTACATCATCCCTCTCGGCCGACGCGGCATCTGGTGGGTCATCCTGCCGCCTTTGATCCTGATCGTCGTGTCGATGTTCGCCAGCGGGAAGGAGAACATCTACGCGGGCGGGGCGGTCATCCTGAGCGGCTTCGTCCTCCACCCGCTGGTGACTTGGTGGCGGAAGCGCGGAATGGGCGGCGCGGGAGCGGGCGGCCTGGGAGCGGGCGGCGCCGGGGGAGTCAGCGCTGAGCGAGGGCCCGGTGCTCTCTCATGATGCAGCGATCCATGACGACCTTCAATCCCGCGGCGCGCGCCCTGGCGGCCGCCGCGTTGTGCGCCAGCCCCTCCTGCATCCAGACCACTTTTGCCCGGGCACGTATCGCCTGGTCGACCGCCTCCGGGATCGCCTCCGGCTGGCGGAAGATGTCGACGATGTCGATCGGCCCCGGCACAGACGCCAGGTCCGGGTAGAACTTCAACTCCGGCGTCGAGCGGGCGTTCGGATTGACCGGGAAGACCTCGAACCCGTGCGTCGCCATGTAGCGCGCCACCCGGTAGCTGTCGCGCGACGGGTCGTCCGAGTGCCCCACCACGGCGATGCGCCGCGCGGACTTCAAGATGTCCCGGATCTCGTCGCTCGACGCGTTCTGCAGCGGTATCTCGCAACGCTGGGCCATGGCCGCTCCTCCACGTATATAAGATGATACGCCCATCCGGGAGGATACGGTCGGTCCCAGCCTCCGGAAGGGGGTGGCGGCTGCCGGCTGCCTCCCTTGTGGTGGTCGCCGCGCTCCTCTCTCTGGCGGCCGCTACGGGCGGCGACAGCACCAGCGCCGACAGCACCCGCCCAGACAGCACGCGCACCGACAGCGCCCGCGCCGGCGATGTCTCGCCGCGTTACGAGCTCTATCTCTCCCCGACGCTCGACGCCGAGACCGGCGCCCGTCTGATCTCCTCCGCGGTCACCGGCACCGCGGCCGGGGAGGAGCGGCTGTTCCGGTCCCTCGACGGCGGCGGAGGCGTCGCCGCCCGCGCTCTCCGGACCCTGCTCTGGGACGCGCCGATCGCCTGGTGGTTCGGCGTCGCGCTTCACGAAGGCTTCGGCCACGGCGGCCGCGGCCGGGAGTTCGACACCTCTCCCGGCGCCCATCTCGGCTCCCCCTGGGGCGGCCGCGACTCGTACGCCTCCTTCGACCTCGAGGGCACCAGCACCGAGCAGCAGCTCTACATCTATACAGGCGGCACCGAGGCCAACACCTGCGCCGCGACCTTGCTCGAGCGCCGCGCCGTCGAGGGTGTCCGGATGCGCCCGATCGAGCTGCTCCACCTCCTGTCGAACCGCTTGGTCGCCAGCGACTACGTCCTGCGCACCACCCCCAACCCGCGCACCTCTCCCGGGCGCTTCTACGGAGAGTACGCCGGCGGCGGCGACGTCGCCAACTACCTCGGCCTGTTGCACGCGCTGCACGGCGCCGGCAGCGGCATCACCCCCACCTCGACCGACGCCGTGATCCAGCGCCAGCGCGACCGCCTCCGCCGGCAGGCGTTCTGGAACGCGCTCGATCCCGGTGCCTGGTGGGCGCTCGCCTCGGCCATGAGACAGGCCGCCCGTGGCGACGACACGTCGGCCGTCCCGCTGCCGCGCGCCGGCCGCTTCCGCTTCCTTCCCGTGCTGTCGAGCGAGTGGACGCCTTCGGGTGGCGAGACATCGCTGGAATGGATCATGGCGCCGGTCGACCGGGCGGCCACCGGTGGTCCGGCGCGCCCGGCGGCATCGCTTGCCATGCGACCGGCCCGGACGTTTTCGTTCATCGCCCGTCGCGGCCGCGGTCCCTCGGGGGCGTTCGGCGCGCTCGGCGTTGCGGCCGAGGATTTCCTGACGGCCCGGCGCTTCGCCGTCGGCGGCGCCGCCGAGATCTGGGACGACCCGCGCAACGGCTTCGGCGGCGGCGCCCGCGTGCGCGCCCGTCTCATTCGCGGTTACATGCGGGGCCTCTATTTCGACCTCGGCCTCAAATCACAAGGCTACTGGGTCGCCCAGCCCGCCACCCCGGGTCCCTATCTGGCGCTGGGGCTCCTGTTCATCGATTGATTCCGCGCACGCCGCGCAACCGCACCGGCACCATTGACCCCCGCAGTCATTCCGGGAAGAATTCCAACCGTGAGAGAACATGGCCACGCGAAAGGACATCACGGTGATTCGGCGCTCGGGCACGTCATCCACTGGGCGCCTCTGTACGAAGGCGTGTTCGGCCGTCTTCTAAGGCGGACGCACGGCGCGGTTGTCGAGCTCGCGGGGCCGCGCGACGGAGAGCGCGTGCTCGACGTCGGCTGCGGGACCGGCAGCCTGGCAGTCGCGTTGAAGCGTGCGGTCGGGCCGACCGGGTCGGTGCACGGCATCGACCCTTCGCCGGAGATGATCGAAGTCGCGCGGCGCAACGCGTCCCGGGTGGGTCTTGGCGTCACCTTCCAGATCGGTGTCGGCCAAGCGCTTCCCTTCGCGGCCGCAGCGTTCGACCTGGTCGTCAGCCAGCTCGCGGTCCACCACGTGCCGGCCGATCTGAGACCGGCCGCCTTCGGGGAGATGCGCCGGGTGCTGAAGCCGGGCGGGCGTTGCCTGATCGTCGATTTCGAGCCGCCCGCGTCGGGCCTCTGGCGTCTCGCCGGACGGCTGGTCCTGGGGGCGGAGATGATGCGGCTCAACGTCGCGGACTATGGCGCTCTCCTGGAAGGCGCCGGCTTCAAGAGCGTCGAGAATGGCCGGACGAGATACCGGCTGCTCTCCTTCGTCAAGGGCAGCGTGGCGCGGTAGGCCGACCTCGGCGGCCTCAGGCCAGCGGCGTCACCGCCTCGATGTCCTCCTCGCCGGTCCTGATGCGATACACCTTCTGCACCGGGAGCACGAAGATCTTGCCGTCGCCGACCTCGCCGGTCCGGCCCGACCTCATGATCGCCTGCACCGTTCTCTCGACGAACGGCTCGGAGACGCCGATGTCCAGGCGGACCTTGTCGACCAGATCCATCTTCACGGTCGTCCCGCGGTAGGTTTCGACACTCTCGAGCTCGCCCCCGTGACCGCGGGCCCGCGTGATCGTCAGCCCCCGGACCTCCTCCTTGTACAGGGCTTCGAGAACGTCGTTCAGTTTTTCCGGGCGCACGATCGCGACGATCAGCTTCATGTCCCACCCTCCGGCAGGAGACCGACGACCGACGAGCCGGCCGCGGCCTCGCTCAACGGGCCTCCCGCGTCGGCGGGTCCACGGCCGGCGCGCGGTCGGCCATCACGAGGATCGCCCCCTCGCCGCTCGTGTAGGCCTCCTCCCCGTGCTGAGGCACGTCCATGCCCACGCCTTCCTCTCTCTTTCCGGCGCGCATCCTCGCCATGAGATCGACCGCCTTGAGGAGCGCGTACGTGCCGGCGGCGCTGTAGATCGCCGTCGCGAACACCGCCGCCGCCTGCCGCGCGAGCTGCCCGGGATTCCCCGACAGGAGCCCGTCCGTCCCGCCCCACGCCCGCGCGGCGAAGACGCCCGTCAGCAGCGCCCCGGTGGCGCCGCCGACGCCATGGGCCGACAGGACGTCGAGCGAATCGTCGAACCGCGTCCTGGAGCGCCACTGGATCGCGTAATAGCTCGGAATCGTGGCCAGCGCTCCGACGGCGATCGCGCTCATCGGCGAGATGAACCCGGCGGCCGGCGTGATCGCCACGAGACCGACCACGATGCCGGTCGCGGCTCCCACCGCCGTCGCCTTGCCCGTGCGCGCCAGGTCGAGCAGCATCCAGACCACGAGCGTCGCCATCGGGGCGAGCAGGGTGGTCACGAAGGCCAGCGCGGCCGAGGCGTTCGCGCCGAGCGCGCTCCCGGCATTGAAGCCGAACCAGCCGAACCAGAGCAGGGACGCCCCCAGGAGCACGAACGGCACGCTGTGCGGCAGAAACGCCTGACGCCCGTAATCCTTGCGCTCCCCCAGCAGGACCGCCGCCACCAGAGCCCCCACGCCCGCGTTCACGTGCACGACCGTCCCGCCCGCGAAGTCGAGCGCCCCCAGCCGCGCCAGCCAGCCGCCCCCCCAGACCCAGTGCGCGACCGGCGCGTAGACGATCAAGGACCAGAGCGTGATGAACGCCAGATACGGCCCGAACCGCATCCGCTCGACGATGGCGCCCGAGATCAACGCCGCCGTGATGATCGCGAACGTCCCCTGGTAGGCCATGTAGAGGATGTGCGGGATCGAGCCCTTCGCCTCGAGCCCCACGCCGTTCAGGAAGAGGTGGGCGCCGCTGCCGATCCACCCGTTCCCCGGGGCGAACGCCAGACTGTAGCCGACGACGACCCAGGCGATCCCCACCGCGCCCAGAGAGGCGAGACACATCATCATCGTGTTCAAGACGTTCTTCGAACGAACCAGCCCCCCGTAGAAGAAGGCCAGGGCCGGCGTCATCAGGAGGACGAGGGCCGTCGCGACCAGCATCCACCCCGTGTCGGCCGCGCTGATCGAGCCGCCGGGCGTGCTCACCGCGTCGAACAGAGTCGCTGCCGTTGAACCCTGCATCCGAGGCCTCCGAAGAATGTCGTGACGAGGGCGCGGGCGAAGCTCAAGGCCGGATTGTAGGTCCGGCGAGGGGCGTTCCGTCAACTGAGGTGGGCTCCCGACACGGCAGGGATTCTCGCCGTCCTCCCGTTCGGCGTAGAATCGCCCCGCGCCGGGGTGGCGAAACTGGTAGACGCAAGGGACTTAAAATTCGCTCCCCCGGCGCCAGCAAAGTCAGGTGGCTCAACGGTTGTAGGCGAATCCGACGTCCCGACGACATCGCCTAAAATCCCCTGATTCGCCCTGGGATCGCCTACCTCCGGATCATCGAGTGCCCCCCGATGTGCCTGACCGATCCCGCCTGTCAAACCGCCCGGTGCAGCCGATACTTGGGTTATCAACGGGGCGCGACCTGTCGTATAGAAGGGTGGTCAGCCGGCGGGTCGCTGTCGTACTTCTTCCGGTGTGGGTGCCTGCCAAACCGGCGGTCCCTGTCGTATAAAAGGGTCATCAGGGGGATCAGGGTCCCTGTCAAGGTCGTAGGATTGTCGTAGGATTGGATCATCGAAGGGTTAGTTGAACGTCCTGCCGGGTGATCGGCGCGGTCGGGATTCCCTTCCCACAATTTCAACGTCGTCGCACGCTGCTAGGACGGGTGTGCCCAGGAGGTGTCCGTCGTGAAGTCCCACGTTGTTCCTACTGTGCCGGCGCCGGTCGTGATGCTGACCATCCGGGAACTGGCCGCGGCGTTGAATTGCAGCGAGCAGCAGGTGTCGCGGCTCATGTCCGCGGGCCTGCCGTTCGTGGATCTCGGAGTTCCGAGGCGTCCGGGGACGAGGCCCAAGCGAGCGCCGCGGTTCGACGTCGCGCAGGTCCAACGATGGCTCGCCGAGAGGAAGTCCGCATGAGCGACTTTTCTCCTTCCAAAGCGCCCACTCCCATCGATCAACAGCTCCTCAACCTCGCGGAGCAATACTCCGAGGTGTTCCGCACCCGTGACAACGAACCCTACGTCCGGTTCCTGCGAACGGTCGGCAACGTCGAGCATTTCGAATGTCATCCCGTCCGGAGCGCGGCGTTTCGCAACTACCTCGGCTTCCTGTGGTACGGCGTCAACCAGCGCGGCGTCAACGCCCGGGTCGTGCAGATCGTCATCGACGCCTTCGTTGCTCGGGCTCTCTACGATCCGGCCTCTCGCGTCGAGCCCGTCCATCTCCGCGTCGCGAAGCACGACGGCGACATCTACATCGACCTCGCCGATGAGCATTGGCGGGCGGTGAGGATCACCAAGTCCGGCGTGCAGGTCGTCTCGTCGAAGGAATGCCCCGTCCGGTTCAGGCGTTCGGAGGGGATGCTCGCTCTCCCTGAACCCGATCTGCGCGGCACCGTTGACGACGTCGCGCCGTTCATCTTCCGCCTGACCAACGACGAGAAGATCCTGTTCCTCGCGTTCCTCGCCTACGTCGCCGGTCCGTCGAACGTGTACGGGATTCTCCTGCTCGAAGGCGAGGAGGGCAGCGGCAAAACCACCATCGCGATCCTGACTCGGAACAGCGTCGATCCCATCGACTCGAAACCCGGCGGGATGCCGCGGAACGAGGACGACTTCATGATCGGCGCGACCAAGAACCACCTGATCCACCTCGAAAACCTGTCTGAGCCTATCCGCCCGTGGGCGAGCGACCTCCTGTGCCGCATCGTCGGGGGAGCCGGCCATCGCAAGCGTTCGCTCTACACCGATCAGGACGAGGTCCGCCTCAACGCTACTCGCCCCGTCGTCATCACGTCGATCCCGCGGGTGGTGTGGAAGCCGGACGCCCTCGACCGGTCGATTCGGTTCGTTCTCCCCGAGTGGGAAGGCGAACGGAAGTCCACGAAGCAAATCGAAGTCGAATTGTCCACCGCTCGCCCGCGCATCACGGGCCTGTTGTACCGGGCCCTGAGCGCCGTGCTCGCCAACATCGACCGGGTGAAACCCCTGCCGCCCGAGATCCGGATGGTTGACTTCGCGCGGGTCGCCATCGCGGCGGGACCGGTTCTCGGGTACACGCGGAGGCAATTCCTCGACGCCTACCTGACGAACATCCGAGCGACGAAGCGCACGACGATCCAGGACGCCGCTTTCGGGCCGGCGCTTCTTAAGGTGTTGGATGGTCACACCGATTGGAAGGGGACGGCCGAAACGCTGCTCGCTTCGATGTGCAACGTAGCGACCGATGAGGAGCGCCACTCTCCCGAATGGCCGAAGACCCCCGCCGCGTTGAGCGCCCTTCTCGCCCGCTACCGCCGGTCGTTGGAGGGCAGCGGTTGGAAGGTGGTCCGCGGTCGTTCGAACGCGAACCGCAGCATCGGGATCACGGCGGTCACGGGGTCAACCGGTGACGACGGTGACGCTCGTGACGCTCAATAACGCTACTCTCCTGTTCCCACCTTGAAAGAGGAGGGGAGTGCATAGAGGCAGGCTCTGTAGCGTCACGAGCGTCACGCAACGCGGCTCCCCCGATAGTTGACCGCGCGTCGAAGGGTTTCGCGCCCACCCCTGCCACCGACGACGTCACAGGCGATTCCAGGGGATTCCAGGCGCACCCGCCGGGGACTGCCTGTCCGTTGGGCGCCACGAAACGCAGGACAGACGGGCAGTTGCGCGCGGGGTAGGCACTTCGGTGGGCACCGGGATCAGCGGCAGAAGTGCGTAAATCCAGGCAAGCGCGCGAGATGGGCGGGGGAGCCCGAGAAATTAATCTGCGAGATTCCGGCCCAATCTCGCGCCTGACGAGGAGGGGACAGCAGGCCGGGGGAGATTGCTCATAAAACGCAGGGTCTCATCAAATTGTGGGGAGGGACGCTGTCAACTCACGTCGGTCTGCCGATAATTAAGGCGACATCGACGGGAATACCCTGTCAGAATCGCGTCGTAGTCGTAGAATTAACTCACCACCACCCCATGACCCTACTCGATCCCCTTGTGCCGAAGGTGTGCTCGCGCCGCGGATGCCACAGACCAGCGAAGCAGACCGGACTGTTGCGGAAGTTCTGTTCCCTCCGCTGCGGCCTACGCCCGCCCCTAGTGCCGCGGCCGTGCTGTGACCTTTGCCGGCGCAAGTTCACCCGGAAGCGCCGCCCGTGCTACGACCATGACCACCAGACGGGGAAGTTTCGAGGATGGCTTTGTCACCGGTGCAACTTACTGCTCGGCTTCCTCGGCGACAACCTGAACGAAGCGATCCGGATCACCGACCGGGTGATTGCTTACCTGACTGCATTAGAAGGAGCGTAAAGAAGTGTCCATTTCCCGCCTTTACAAGAACCACCCTCTCCGGCTGGCGTCCCGGAAGCTCGCGGAGGTCTGCAAGGACCGTCCTGATTTGCTGGCGCTGGGGTCGCGAGCCCTCCGCAACATCGCCGATTTCAGCGCCGCCGACACCGCGGATATCACCCTGTTGACCCGGGCCGAGACGGTCCTTCACTGGGTCGCGGTGCTAGCTCGCCCTCACGCCTCCGACAAGGACCGCCGGCAAGCGAGGTTAGACGTTCAGGCCCTCGACGCGGAACTGACGGAAGAGTCCGAGGCGCAGGAATCCGAAAGTGGCCAGTAATCTGCGCCGACGTCACCCAAGCCGAAATCGACGCGCCACGCTGCCCCCTGTTAGGCGATCTCCGGCTCCCCCTGCCCGAGGTATCGACCCCGAGCCGCTCATGTCTCCCGCCGGCACGCCACAAGGATCGGCTCATCACGATCTCCCCAAGCCGTCCGCGCCTACGTCTCACCCTGACGGCTCCCCGTTCACCCGCGAGAATCCCGACATCGATCCGGCGACAGGCGAGTTGCGCGGAGGGTGGCGCCTGCCGGACGACATCGATCAGCGACCCCGGGCCGCAGATGAGCCGGAACCTGTCACACCAGAACCACCTGTCGCCGCTCCTGCCGCTGAACCTGTTGCTCCCCGACCTCTGCGCGACTCCCGCCTCGATCATTGCAGGACCGCGTTGGAGCGCGCCATGACCCGGGCGAAGTTGGAGCACATCGACGGAGTCAAGTGCAAATGCCTCCGGTGCTGGCAGCGCAGAGGATCGATCCATAAGTCCCGCCGCTCAATCGTAGGGCGGACTCGTGGGGGGGAGTCCGCCGCCTCGTGGAACCATCGCAATGATGAGAGGCCAGCAGGATCGCCGTCCGAGCAAGTCAACGACATCCTCGACACCGAGTTTTAACCGTAGTCAATCCCGCAGCCCACCGGCTGCCCATCAAAGGAAGGTACCATCGCATGTCCGATCAGTCCCCGTCCGTCCCCCGCAC
>Ga0070697_100000302_pt1 | contig 39465 bp, 61 predicted proteins | sample KBSK1501metaG_FD_65475 | JGI IMG/M metagenome (GOLD analysis project Ga0070697, IMG submission 65475) | Corn, switchgrass and miscanthus rhizosphere microbial communities from Kellogg Biological Station, Michigan, USA - KBS K1-50-1 metaG | ecosystem: Host-associated > Plants > Roots >...
CCCCGACCTGAGCCCCGACCTGATCCCGGACCTGAGCCCCGACCTGATCCCAGACCTGATCCCCGACCTGATCCCGGACCTGAGCCCCGACCTGAGCCCCGACCTGATTGCCCTTGGGGATGTTGGCCAGCATGGCGGCGCCGTAGCAGCCGGCCATCGGCGAGTCGAGCCAGATCACGATCCGCGGCGGCTCAAGGCCGGCCGCGCGGTATGCGGCCGCGACGCCGGCCTCGGCGCGCGGCCGGTCCGCGCGATCGGTCGAGAGGCCGTGCTTGAGCCATTGGTCGCGCCAGGGGGCGAGCTGTGCTTCCTGTTCGGTGGTGAGCCGTTCGACCTTCGTGTTGGTGTTCATGGGGTTCCGTTCTGGGTGGTGGCGAGTTGGTAGCGCAGGATTTGGGCGGCTGTGGCGGCGGCCAGGAATTTGCGGGTGGGCAGTGTGGCGCGGGCGGCAAGTGAGGGTTCGGGCATGCGGCGGCGGCCGGTGTATGGCTGTCGCCGGGTTTGGGCGTACTCGTTGGCGGCCAACAGGACCGGGGCGGCGATGATGGCGGCCATCGCGGCGACGTAGACGGCGATCATGCGGCCACCCCCCGCGCGTACCGTGCGGCGGTCTTCCAGCGCACGCCGACGGCCGCGGCGATCGCGTTGATGGAGTGGCCGCGGCGGGCCAGCGCCCGGATCTGCTCAACCTTCTCGATCGCGATCCGCGGCGGAGCCACAGTCACGTCGGGTGTCTCGATGCGGTCCTCGACGCCTTCGTCGGGGTCCAGCGGCCTCGCGGGGGCGCGGCAGACGAGGTGGAAGTCGTCGCTGACTGTCCAGACTGGTTCGCCTGCGATGCGTGCTCCGGCGAGTTGGGCCATGACGTCGAGGTCGCGGCAGGCTTCGGCGACGAGGGCGCGGAAGGGGCGTTCCTTGTCGAGGATGGGCCAGACGTGGACGTAGATGTAGCCGCTCATGTGAGGACCAGTTCGGCCATGGAGGCGGGGTTGGAGTAGTGCAGGACGGTGCGGACTGGTTGTGGGGCGGTGTCGGCTGTGGCTATGACCCCGTCGCCCCCGATGACTGCGACGGGGAGTACTTCGTGGACGGTCCAGATTTGGGTGTTGTAGCGGATGTGTTCGCCTGGTTTGAGTGCTGTGACGGGTACCCAGGTGGTGGGTGGGAGGCCGGGGGCGTGGAGGTTGCTCATGAGGGCACCTGCTCGGCGGTGATCCCGTGAACGGGGCAGCTGATGTCGGCGGATTGGAAGCCGTCGCATCCGTATGCGCAGCCGGGCGATGCGGCTGGTTCGGCGATATGGTCCACCGCCGGCCCGGGCCGGTACACCAGCGTCAGCGGTCCCGCCGATTCGTTAAGATCTGTCCACATACAACGCTGATCGTTCGCGTCGATCAGATAGTCGGGCGTGTAGCAAAACCAGTCCTGGTCGAGGTTGTCGCGCCACAGCTCTCCCGGCTTCGGGATTCCGTCGGCGGGTGTGAGGCGCGTGATCTCGACGTCTTCCACGGGTACGGCGTAGGTGCCGCCGCCGGTGCGGTGGAGGATCAGGCCTTGGGCGTCGTGGACGAATACTTTGCCTGTGAGGTTGATGCTCACCTCTTCGCCAGGCATGTACTGGGGAGACTTGGTCTTGGTACTGTCGTGATCGGACATCGATTGTTCCGTCCTTTCGTGTCCTGCGCGTTGGTCCCGGTCGTTGCTGCGGCCGGGGCCGTGTCGTCTGTGGTGGCCGGTCCGCCCGCCGCCGTTGCGAGCCACGCCCCGGCGGTAGGCCGCGGGCGGACCGTCCCCGGGACCTTGTTGCCCGAGGCTTTGCGGATCCGGCGGCGGTGCCACCGAAGGCCGCCGCCGGATCCGGTGCGCTACACCTCGTGGGGATCTCGGGGGGAGAAGGAGGCGGCGCACGTCCCGGCGGGCCAACGCCGGGAAGGCTGGGCTAGCGCGGTGGCGGTGTCGGGGGTTGCGGTGGTGCGCTTGGGGTTGGGTGTGTTGGCCCGGTTCCGCGCAGGACGCGTTCACCCATCGCGACGGGCGCCGATGGCGGAGGGCAGCCGTAGGGGCGGCGGTTGGCCGGGCCGATCACGCGGCACGCGCCGCGGTCGTCTGGCCCGCCAGGATCGCGTCGATATCGCTTCGACGGAACCGCAGTGAACGCGTTGGAAGCGGAACCACGGGAAGTCGTCCATCCCGAGCCCAGAGCCTCACCGTCTCGGGGTTGATGCGGAGTCTCTCCGCCACCTCGGGAACTGTCATAAGCTCGTGAAGCTGTTCCATGGACAGGAAGCTACGCTGTGCCAGATAGCTGTGTCAAGGACAGCTCTATGTCCAAAACCTTGTCAAGACATGTATCGCATGGCATGGTGTCCGTATGACCACCACGCCCACCCCGACCGTGACCGGATGGACGATCGACGACTCCACATTCGGTGCCCGGCTGGCCCTGGTCCGTCAGCGCATGGACTGGAACATCAAAGAGGCAGCCCGCGAGTGCGGGCTGCCTGCTGCATCGTGGCGGACCTGGGAACGGGACGGCGTAACGCCGCGCAACATCGTCGAGATCGCCGGGCTGATCTCCGAGCGGACCGGCTGCGACTACGGCTGGTTGCTCGCCGGCCAGAGGTTAACCAGCTATGCCGTCAGCCGGGGCCGCCCAGGGCCGGAGGCTAACAGTCGCTACCCGCGCTCACCCGAACGTACTAGGCCGAACAGCTACCCGAAACGGACATCACCCGACCCGGCAACCCGCCGGCCGTCTCGTGTCCGCGCAGCTCTCGCCGCTGCCTGACCAGATCATGCGATCCCTACCCTCAACGGAGCTGTAGACCATGGGACGTATGCCCACCACAGACCTGATCGACCGCTACCTGACCGACCTGCACGAACGCGGATGCACCGAAGCCACCCTCACCGAGTACCGCAAGAACCTGACCCGGGCCGACCGGGAACTCCCGCTCGGCCTCGAACCCGCCAACACCAACGAACTCAAGGCCTGGATGTATCGCCGCGGGCTCGAGCCGGCCAGCATCAAGACCTACCGGGCCGCCCTTCGCGGTTTCTTCCGCTGGGCTAACGAGGTCGGCGAGCTCGACTGGGACCCGACCGCCAAGCTGGCCGCACCGAAAGTCCCGGAGGGTCTGCCGCGTGTTGCCCGCGACGAGCAGGTCCGCTGGGCGATCCACGACACACCCGAGCCGCTGAAACTGTGGGCGGTCCTGGCCGCCTATGCGGGTCTGCGCTGTATCGAGATCAGCCGTCTGCATCGGGAGACCGTCACCGAGCAGATCGTCACGGTGCGCCGCGGCAAGGGCGACAAAGCCCGCCTTGTGCCTACCCATCCTCTGGTGTGGGCATCCATCCGGGCATTGCCGCCCGGGCCCATCACCGACCTGACACCCAAGCAGATCTCGCTGAAGTTCCTGCGCTACAGCCAACGCTGCGGGCTGCGCGAGATGAGCATGCACCGGCTACGCGGCTGGTTCTGCACCAACGGCTACCGGTCCAGCAAGGACCTGCTCGCGATGCAGCGCAGCATGGGCCACGCGAAGCCGGACACGACCGCCCGGTATGTCGAGCTCACCGACGGCCAGATCCGGGCGGTGGTCGACGGCCTTCCCACCTTCGGCTAGCCCGGCGCTGGTTGTCGTCGACGCCAGGCTGCTCTTCACAGACCACCTCGACCCGGGGCATGCGCTTCGGGTCGAGGTGGTCTCGGCGTCCGACCACGATCACGGCGCGGGTCCCTTCGAACACGAGCTTGAGCACATCGGTCCAGCGGTGCACTACAGCGAGCGGCGCGTAGCCGTGGCGAAGGCAGTACGAGTAGCAGACGGTGACCCAGTGGCTCGAATGCGGGTCGGTGAGCGGGACGAATATGAGTGCGTCGATGGGCATAGGGTCGGCTCCAAACGCCGAGGGGGCCGCGCTCCCCACCTGGCCCCACGCGAATGAGTTGAGTGAGCCGGGGGCTCACACCAGACCTCCGACCAGGCATTCACCTTTTCGCGTGGTATTCGCCTAAGACAACCCGGTGTGCAATTTGCATTTCTAAACCCACCGTATGAGTGAAGCCGAACGGCTGAATTCACATTGGATGTGCGAATCGCGTAACACCGCGGGGCGTGTATCCGATTTAGCTAATCGGCCTCGGCTGGTGGCCGGTCGTATTCGGCCAGCGTCGCCTTGGTCGCCGCGCCCTGATACACGAGCTCCCATGGGCCGGTGTTGACCTCGCCGTCCGAGCCGAACCCGCACCACTTGCCGGTCATCCTTCGGCCGGTCGGATCCACGAGCATCTGCAGGCAGCCGAAGTAGGTCGCGCCGCGGTAGTAGCCGCCGGCTGCGGTCTGTTCCTCCCACGTTCCGGTGACGACGCTGCCGCGGACCTCGAGACTCATGGACAGTGGCGAGTCCGGGTTGGACGAGGCGTTGGGTAGGGAGCGCACGGACAGCTTGTCGCCGTGTTGAATCAGATTCACATAGTGCAGGCCGGTCAGGGTCTGGCCGCGGCCCGACGACGGGTACTCGTATTTCGACAGCCAGATCCCGGACAGGTTCCCACGCGCCGCCGACAGCGGCCCGGGCTGCGCCGCGTGGGCGGTGGTCTGGATGTCGTATCCGCCTTTGCCGTCCGAGACGGCTGGGAAGCCGAGCGCCTCGATCGGTGTGCCGAGCGTGATCTCCAGCGCGCGGGCCAGCCGCGGCCGGATCGAGCGGGTGGTGCCGGACTCCCACCGCTGGACTTGCCGCTTGCTGGTTTCCAGTCGGCGGGCGAGGTCGTCTTGGCTGAGCCGGGCGGAGACGCGGGCGTTGCGTAGATCAATGTTCGGGGTGCCCATGCTCATCAGGATAGGCCGAATGTCGCCTCAATGTCGCCTGTCTTGTGGGCTGATTGTCGCCGCCTGAGACGCCGCGCAGCGTATTGATCGCATCCTATGGTCGCAGCAAGGCACCGGGTGGCAAGGGTCTTTCGCACCCCCGACCCGCCCGGTGCCGCCCCGCTCCGGAGGTGCCCCCCATGGACTGGCTGATCGCGATCGCCGCCTACCTGACCCTGGTCGGCGGCCTAACCATCATCGTCTTCCTGCGCCGGCCGCCGCTGCGCCAGCCCGACCCGCGCGCCTACGAGACACACAATCCGGAGGTCGCCGACTGGATCAGCGGCTTGCACCGAGGCGAGCACTAGCTACAGGTCCAGGTGCTCGGCGACGAAGACGGCACGCCCGGGCCGTGAGGTCACTACGCCACGATCCTTTAACAGGATGATCACCATGTGGATGGTGGTTCGGCTCACCTGGTATTCGCTGGCCAGCTGCGTGTAGGTGGGCAGAGGGTCGCCGGGTGCCCACCGTCCTTCGCGGATGCGAGTCGTGATGTCGTCGGCGATCTCGGTTGGTGACGTGGGCCTGGCCATGGTGATCTTCTCCTGGGTTGACGGTCAGGAGCAGATCACGAAACTAGTCCGGGCTAGTCCGGTGACACGACTAGTTCGAACTAGCTCACGCTAGTAGGCTGCCGTGTTATCCCGGGTGGGGCGTCCCGTTCACACCGATGGGCCTGCCCGGGATGCCAGCCTTTGGGGGTCGGCTATGCGCGGTTTCCTGCGTCTACTGCTTGCGATCGTTCTGGTTCTCGGGCCGTGCCTGATCACCTTCTGGCTGACGACCAGGATCTGAGGCTGGCGGACGCTTGGGCAACTTGGCACCCGGCAGCCGCGCGAACCAGGCCATGAACTCGCGCGTGATCTGAGAGTTGTTGCTCGAGCTGGCCTTCGTCGCCTTCGTGAACGGCGTCCAGACGTCGTCTTCGATGCGCATGTGACGCAGCGGTGTGTTCGCTCCTTGCCCGCGTGGCATTGCCCTGCCTTCCCGGCGGCTGTCATTACAGGGCTCATGCTAGAACAACCTCCCTCTGTAATTACAAAGTTGGCACACTCCGTGCCACATTAGGCCTTGCTGTACTTACAGAAAGCCCTACACTTGTCATTACACAAGCAAGACAACTACAGAGGTCAGCCACTCCGAGACGGAGAAATGGCAGAGGAAGACGCGGGAAGCGGGCACAAGAAGTCCTCATCACGACGGGCAAACGGAACCCAGCGATCGAAACCCTCAAGGAACCGAGAACCAGGGCGAAACCACACCGCAACCCTCAAGCAACACCTGATACGTCCCCACCTGCTCGGGTGACCACCAAATCCCCGGCAGGTGGCGGACCACCAGTCCCTCCACCAAGTGGTTCAGGTACTTGGCACACGCCCTGAATCCGGTCGGCACAGGCCACGGATTCCCTGAACCGCCGCGTCGAGCACGAGCTCCGCGACGCGCCGAATGACACCGCGGGGGTGTCAAAGCGGCGCCCCTCGCCCACGGGCGAGATGGACCCTGAGGAGGGGCCATGAGCAACACCACCACCCAAGCGCAGCTCTTCGCGACTGAGTACGCGAAGAACACCGCGCGCGAGATGCTCGACACCATCACTGGCGTCAGCAAGAAGGCCGGCCGAGTTTCCCGGATCGTCCTCGCGGTCAGCATGCCTCACCAGATCGCGTTCATCCTGGGACTCGCACCCCTGACGTTCGGATCTCTCAACGAGGTCCTGTTCTCCGCCACCCTGGCGCTCGGCTCAGTGCTCATCCCGATCGCCGTCGACTACCTGATCCTGATCTGCATCCAGGTCATCGCCGCCCGAGGCATGGCCCGCCCAGTCAAGAAGGGAGCCATCTACGTGATGGCGTTCCCGATCCTGATCAGCGGCGCGGTCAACGTCCTCGCTCCGGCACCATGGCAGATGCGGGTTTTGTTCGGCGTGATGGTCATTCTGATCCCGCTCGCCGAAGGACTTCGGGCGTTCATCCGCCCCGACTTCTCGATCATCGAAGCGATGGAGACCGAGGTTGCCGCGCAAGTTGCTCGGCCGAGCAAGAAGCTGGCACCGGAGCAGGCCGAGGAGCGTGCAGCCAAGGCGCGAGTCACCAAGGAGCAGAACCGCTGGAACAAGCTGACTCCAGGGCAGAAGGCGGCCGAGACGAGGCGTAAGAACGCCGCTGCCCCGGTTAGCCCGGCCGGCCCTACTGCAGATGCTGTGCCGAGTGTTGAGCAGCTCGACGCGATCGCTAGGAACTGAGTGGGGCGGTCGGACCAGCGGTCCGGCTAGCCGCTCGGTACGGTGAAGGGGCCCAGTCACGTCTAGCCGGCGTGACTGGGCCCCTTTTTTGTTGCCCTCCAACGCGTACCCTCCATACCAGGACGCCAAAGGGTAAGGGAGGCCTCGCGCATGACCGTCGAAGTCGACGACCTCACCGACCTCTATGGCCCCCCACCCGCTGGCCCATCCCAAGTGATGCGATACAGGCAAGGCACCATCCGCAGCTGGAACGCCATCACCCTCGAAAACACCGTCGAAGTCGCCGGCGCCATCCTCAACAACATGCCCGTCCTCGGCGTCGCCGAAGCCGCCTCCTTCGCCACCGGCGTCAAAGTCGGCATCGTCCGCCTCGACGAAACCTGGGCAATCATCGGCCGGTTTGTTACACCCGGCACCACCGACGCCACCGACGCCATCACCCAACTCGCGCAACGCCGCCTCTCCGCCGAAGTCCTCACCCTCGAGTCGACAACCTCCGCCGCCTACGTCGACCTCGCCACCGTCGGCCCGCTCGTGAGCATGGTCGTCCCAGCCAGCGGAAAGATCGAGGTCACGATCTCCTGCTACATGGGCGGCCCCGCCAACACCATCGGCGTCGACATCTCCGGCGCGTTCACCGAAGCCCCGTCGCTGCCCAAGAGCCTGCTCATCGCCGGAGCCGGCGCGGTCTGCTCCCGCGTCGTCGTCTACACCGGACTACCGGCCGGCGGCCTGTGCACCTTCAAGCTCATGTACGCCAGCAACGGCGTGTCCACCGGCGACTTCAAAAACCGGATGATCATCGTCGAAGCGCTATAACCCGACACACCCACGCGGCCGATCAAGCGTTGACCACACGCGTATCGATAGATCGGCCGCATCACGCCTCCACCCGACAGGCAGCCGCGGACCCGTATGTCCGATGTCGCCGTTGACTGGGTCACCTACGATTTGTGGCCGCGACCGCTGCCGATCCCTCCCCGAAAATCGGAGTAGTTCTCATGAATGCTCGCTCTGCCGTGTCCGCTGTGGACCGCCGCAAACTGCTTTGGGGGTTGGCCTGGTTCGCCGGCGGCACCGGCGCCGGGATGGCCGTCGCATCCATTCCCGCGATTGCGTCGGCGTCGACCAGGCCGGCGCAGATCCCCGCGCCGAAGGTCCTGCAAGGCACCGTCCTCGCGACCCCAGCAGCGTCGGGCACCGACGTGTCCGTCCAGATCGGCCCCGCCGTGCACCGGGTCGCCTACCAAACCCCGTACGTTCCCGTGCCCGGCGACGTCGTCGACGTGTCGTTCGTCGACACCGGCGACGCGGTCACACCGCTGATCCTCGGCGCCCGCGCCGGCCGCTCCGGGAACCTGATCGTCAACGGCGACTTCGCCCGCATCGTCACCCTCAAGTCGGCTGCGCCGCCGCCGATGTGGACCCACTACCGGGCGGCGGGCAAGGACAAAGCCATCAACTCGATGATCGTGCCCCGCTATCAGAAGCCGATGATGACCATCGACAGCTGGCCGGACACCAGCGGCGACCACTGGGCCGTGTCCGCGGCCTTCCCGGTGACAGCGGGCGATGTCATCAAGGCCGATGCGGCGATGACGATCGACGTCGTCGGGCAGATCAACGTGACCGTCGAGCTGCGGATCTCGTGGTGGGCTGACTCTGCCGTCACCTATCCGGCCAAGCCGTTGGCGGACAATGTGCTGATGTCGGCGCCGCTGGGGGTGGACGGTGACCGGCTGTTGGAGGGTCAGGCGACGGCTGCGGCTGGTGCGGTGGCGGCGAGGGTTGCGGTGCGGGTCAAGCATGCGGGGGATCCCGATTCGCAGTACACGCTGTATGTGGGGCACGTCTACGCCATGCGCTGATCTTGGTTTCACGGTGTTGCCGCAGGCCGTGTAGCCGGAGCCGGTTTCACAGGAAATAGACGGATCGGACGTATGCAGCGCAAAGGTTGTGACGCCGTGAAACCGCGAAGGGTACCCAAACCAGCTGGGTACCCTTCGACGTTTCACATCGCAGGCTGCGATCAGACGGGCGTCGCGTCCCCGCCGACCTCGGTGTCGAACGCCTCCACCTTCGCGGTAAGCGTGTCCAGCGCCGCCTGCCCGTCCGGGCCCAGGGCGTCACGGTCCGCCGCGAGAGCTTCCAGCGCGGTGCGTACATCGGTGATCAGGTCGTCGACCTTCACGTTGAGCGCGTTGATCTGTTCGGCCTCGTTCATGACTAACTCCTTCACTGAGATGACCTGCGTGGCGATTTCCGCCAGCGCGTCGAGATGGACGTGCACGTGGATCTCCGGCGCGGTCATTTAGGCCACGCCCCTATCAGGCTGGTCAGGATCCAGCAGGCCAGCCCGAGAGCTATCAGGTTCAGCCGCGGCGTGGCCACAGCGAACGCGGTCAGCAAGACCGCCAGCACGAAGCAGACGAAACCGACAATCAACAGGAGGACGGCCAGACTCATCAGCTGCCCCCGCCCGGACCATCCGCAGGCCAACGGTGCAAACCCGAAACATCAGGTGCGACCGCGGGCATCGGCGTATTCGGCACCTGATAGACCGCCACTGAGCCCAACAGCGCGAGGATGACCGTCACCCAGGCGTGTTGCTGCGCGGTCAGCGGGAACACGTTCTGTGCCGCGATCAGACCGGCAGTCAGCACGGCCGCAATACCTTTCGCATACTTGCCCATTCATTTCTCCTTTCCCGGCGCCTGCTTCGCGTCGGCGCTCTCCGTTGCCTTCGCCCAACTCGGCTGTCATTCGTTTCGGCAGACGTGGTATGCGACGTCCGGCGTCGGCCACGCGTCATCGCGGTCGTGGCCGGACAGCCCGCACATCTCACTGACACCAAGCTGCGCCAGCGTCGGCCAGCCCCGCATCGGTGCCGCCGCCTGGTAGAACAGCTGGCCGACCGCCGCCTCGGAACGGGAGGTCCAGTGAATGCCCTCAGACTGCAGCCACTCGATGTTGTTGGGCACGCGCAGCATCGACGCGACCGGGACGCTCGGGTAGGAGGCGAGCGCCGCGCGGATCGCCGTGTTGGTGGCGTCCATCCAGTCGTCGATGGTCGGCCAGCGGCTTATGTTGGCCGTCCCGGCGGGGTCGGGGCGGCCGATCAGCGACGCCACAAGCTTTGTGCTGGGTCGTGCCGCGACGGCGGCCAGGATGGTGCGGTAGTTCGTCTCGGTCGCGTCGCTGGGTGTGTCGTTGGTTCCGCAGTTTAGGAAGACGATCGCCGGATGGTAGGTGTCGAGCAGCGCGGGCAGGTGGGCCGCCCAGTACGAGCATTTGGTGCCGCCGACCGCCTGGACGTTCCATGTGTGAGGGACGCCGGCCAGGCGCATCAGTCGGGACAGCTCGGGCCGATAGGACTCGGTGATCGTCCCGTTCGGGCCGTGCCCCTCGGTCAGCGAATCCCCGACGCTCATCACGAGGATCGGGGCCGCGGTCGGCGTGGGCGACGGGCTCGGCGTGATGGTCTTGCGCGGAATGATGGTCGCAGCGACGCTCACCGCAGTGGTGTGCGGGGCGGGCCTCAGCAGCAGCGGCACGGCCAGCAGGATCGTGGCCACGGACGCCGCTACAGACAGGATGGCGCGGCTCCGGTTCATTGACTTCTCCCTGGCGCAACCTTCGCGTCGGCGATCACGGTGGCCTTTGCCCGGTCGTCGAGTCTGGCGCCGAGCTCGGCCACCTTGCGTGCAATGACCTCGACGGCGTCCAGCGCTTCTTGCGACGGCTTACGCCCGGCCGCGGTGTGCAGGGCGATCACCTCACGCATGAGGACCAGCTGCTGCGTGAGCGCGGCGTGGGCCTCTTCCATCTGCGCGGTCAATGTGGAGTTGACCAACTCGTGGATCTGCTCGAGCTTGCCGTTGGTGATTGCTGCCGCTTCGGCGGCTTGTCTGGCGACCTGCTCGTTGGCGGCCAGCAGATCCTTGGCCGCCTTGGCTGTCGCCGCTTCGGCCGCGTCTTGGCGTGCCTCGAGCAGTCGTGCCGCCTCGGCTGCCTGCGCGGCCACCGCATCTTGACGCTCGTAGTCCTGGGTTTTGCCGCGGCGGATCTGCCAGCCGTTGAGCACGGTCGTCAACAGGGCACCGCCGGCGACGATGAGGGCCAGCCACACAGCCTCCACGGTCAGCCTCGCCGGCCGCGCGGTTGCACGGGCCGGGGCCCGGCAGCGGCGGCAGGCCCGTTGCTGTGGCCGTGCCACAGTTCCAGATGCTCGGCCTGCGCACGTTCGATGCGTTCCATCCGCGACATCTGCTCCTCGAGTAGCTCCATGAGGCTCTTGTGGGTGTCATCGCCGATGACCTGATCAAAAAACTGGGTTGCCTTGCGTACCAGTGACCACATGTGACGCAGTCCCTTCACGGCCGACCTGATTACCGCAGCTACGGCCAGGAGCGTGCCGCAGACGATGCCCAGATACGACCACCACTCCATCGACGGCACATTTCACATCCAAGGGGGGTTGTGCGTCCCACGGCGGGGGCTGGGCCGCGGGTGGTGCTTGGTTTAGCTGCCGATCTCGTCGGTGACCGCTTTAGCGATCGCCGCGAGAACGTCGGGGGTGAACAGAAGCGGCCGCAGCGCGGCGGCGAGCTTGTCGATGTCGACACCACCGGTCGTCTGCTGGGCCTCGAGCGCCTGCACCTTGCGGTAGGTGTCCCAGACGACGGCGTGCATGTCCGGGTACCACTCGCCAGGATGAGTCGTCTTCCACTCCTCGATCCCCGTGGCGTTCTTGTATTGCCACGGCGCGACCTGCCGGCCCGCGTGGACCTCGGCCAGCATCTGGTGCTCTTCCGGTGTCATGTCGTTTGCCTCGCTTCCGGTTGTCCATTGCCCGTAGTCGGTTTGCATGGCGCGGTTCAGGTCGCAGTCCGCGCCTGCGACGGTGATGCCGTTGCTGTATTGCTGGATGTGGACGCCGGGTTCCCAGATGCCTCCGGACCATGCGTAGGTCTGCCAAAACCAGGTGGCTACTTGGTCGCGGCGTGCCCACGCGACGGCCTTGCGGCCGCCGTAGACGCCGACCCGGGCGAGGCCGATTTCGCTGGCGGCGCCGGCGAGCGCGTCGCGGACGGCGGGCCACTGTCCGGATTGGACGTCGAAGTCGACGCTCAGGTAGATCGGCCGGTCGGCGGGCATTCCGCATTTGCGGAACCAGGCGTCGGCGGTGCGCGCCCACGATGCGCCGACGGCGAACCCGCCGGCGAGCCCGGCCGCGGAGCCTTCGGCGTTGGCCACGATCGCGATGCCCGCGGCGGACAGGGCGGCGGCCTCGGCCGGGTCGAGCCATTTGTCAGAGCTGCCGGGTCCGCCGTAGCGGCAAGCGAATTGCTTGCCCGCGGCCGCAAGCGCGGCAGGATCCGGCCACGGCGGAAACGCGTAGTCGACTCCCTGGATAGCCATCAGATGCTCCTCCCCGTCAGGTGGTGACCGTGCGCAGCAGCGCCGCCGACCCGACCTTGTAGTGCACGACGGTCGTGTAGGCCTGGCTGAAGTTGTCGTGGTAGACGGTCATGGTTCCGCTGCCCGAGTTACGGATCACCGAAATGTGCAGCGTCGCCGCACCGGTCGCAGACGGAACCCACAGAATCGATCCCTTGGCGTACTGGGCGTTGGTGTTGACGGTGCCCCATGCGAACGCCGACCCGAGCAGCGTCCCCGTCAACGCGGTGTCCTTACGCACCCGGATCTCGTACTCGTCGGCGATCACGGTGCGGGTGGTGACGAGCTGGAAGTCGGTGCGGTACAGCTTGCCCGAATCCAGGGTCACGCTGGCCGACACAAGCCGGGGCAGGCTCAGCTCCGCCGCACCCACTGTGGTGATGGTGGCGGCGACGTCGGTTTGTACGGCGTCGAGGAGCTTGAACGTGGCCCCGTCGTTGGCGACGATCGCCGCGTCGATGCGGATCAGTTCCTGCTCGACCTCGAGGAAGCCGTCTTCGCCGAGGTTCGGCCCGTCCGGCGCGTCGGCCAACGTCTGATACGGGATTCCATACACGGGCGTCAAAGAGGTCATCAGGCGCTCCCCACCAGGACGACGGTCTGCTGTTTGGTGTCGGCGGTCATCGCGTCGCGGGCCGTCAACGGGATGGTGAGCCGTTCCAGGACGTGGGTTTCGCGGCCTTGCCCCCGCCCGGCGCGTACCGACACGGCGTCCCAGGGCTCCAACGCCGGGTTCGGGACTGCCTTGAGGTAGAGGGTGTAGGGCAGGCCGAGTTCGCGGCGCAGCATCGCCTCTGCGGCCGCGGCCGCCTGCGAATCGTTGGTCATGAACGAGCTGGTGAAGTAGCGGGGGACCGGGCCGAAGCGGCCGTAAAAGTAGGTGGGCGAGTTCGGGTCGCCGTCGATCGCGACAGCTGATGCCGGCTGGTTGGAGTCGGTGGCCTCGCCCTGGGCGACGACCGCGTTGTAGACGCTTTCGCGGGTCAGCTGCCGGCGCAGCTCGACCAGGACACCGCCGGGCCCGGCTTCGACCTCGAACACGGTCTGCGTTGAGGAGGGCATGTTTTTGATGACGAGCACGCCGCGGTAGTCCCAGTACCAAACCTTCGCCCGGGCGGTGATGAGCCGGTCGAGGAAATCAAACCGGTCCTCCTCGGCGATCATCGACCGGGTCAGGGTGATCAGGTTGGTGGCGTCGTCCCACTCGATCGTCGCCGCCGGGTACACCTGCTTGACCAGCGTGTCGACGATCGTGCCGAGGGTGACGCCGGCGTCGAACTGGATCGGGCGGATCAGCCGGCCGTCGACGATGCCGGACATGCGGTCGCGGGCTTCGATGCGGATCGGCCCGTTGGGCGCCCGGTCTTGGGCGGGGGTTTGGATGCGGTGGTAGCCCAGCCCGACGTATTCGACGAGGTCGTCGGCGTATTGGATGCCACGCTCGACGAAGATTTCGTTGCCGTAGGGGACGAGCAGCGACGCGGCGGTGGCAGGCCACATGCGGTTGCCGTCGCTGGACATGTCCAGGGTGGACCGCACGGCGGAGCGGCCGTCCAAATGGATTTCGCCGTCGAGGATCGGGATGAACGTGCCGGTCGGGTTGGTGCCCGACTGGAAGGTGGTGCACACGCGGGCCCGGGCGAGCATCTGGTGGCTGCCTCGGATGGTGCGCAGGAACGCCGCCGAAACCGGTCTCACTGCACTATCACTTCGGTGGGGGCGGCGATCCGGGCGAGCAGGTCAGCCCACGTCGGGTTCGCCGCCAGCAGATCCGCCCACGTCGCATACTGCGCGAGGACAGCCGCCCACGTGTTCGTCGACCCGGCCACATCTGGGCCGGGCGGGATCGACTCGACCATCGGCAGGGTGAACACCCGCGACGTCGAGCGGACCTGCGGCCGCCGTTCAGAGGATCCGGCCGGGCGGAAGTAGCCGCCAGGCACCTCACAGTTCGCGGGCGTGTGGACGAACAGCAGATCACCCGAGGCGAGGATGTACTTGAACGTTTGCGCGTCGGCGTGGTTGGCGGCGTAGACGTACAGGTCGAAGCGTTGCCCGCCGCCGATGTCGGTGACGCCGATCGACGCGGACCGGTTGACCGCCTCGAAGTCGGCGCCGCGGTCCGGCCTGTCGATATCAGACCAGCCGCAGACGGTGACGGCCCGGTTCAGGAACGGCCGCGTCAACGATTTGATCCAGATGCGGTCCAGGACGGGGGTGATCGAGGTCGTGGCGGAGGTTTGCCCGAACGGCGCCAAAGTGACCAGCCGGTAGTAGTTGACGACGCCGGCGGCGAACTCGTAGTCGTCCAATGTGACGGTGCCGGCATTGACGGTCAGGGAGACGCCGCCGCGCACGGTGGTCCAGATGATGCCGTCGGTGGAGCGTTGGATGGTGGCCCGGGTGAACGGTTCCAGGCCGGCGCCGGCGAGTTGCACGCGGGACAGGTCGTTGTTGTAGACGGCGGTGAGCGTGATGTTGTCGGCGAACAGCGGGGCGGATTCCCATACGCCGGAGTCGAACAGGTCGTCGACGACGATCCACGGCAGCCCGGCGGCGACGGTGATGGTCCCGGCAGCGGCGCCGCCGGGGATCCAGGCCGTGTCGTCGAGGTAGTCCGCCGTGAAAACGGGCATGGGTCAGCCTTTAGCCGCGCTCGAAGAACATGCTGGCGCGCACGTTGACGATCGCGGGGGCGGTGAGGCGGATGACGAACCCTTCGGCGACAGCTGAATCGGGGGTGCGGTCGCGGGGGAAGTCCTTGACGATAAGGCCTCCGTTGGGGGTCAGCAGGAACTCGTCGAACGGTGTGACCACGGTGGGTTCGTTGGCGGCCGTCCACGAGCTCGCCGCGGTGAACCCGCTGGCCACGGCACGCCCATACAGGGTGTCCACGGTGACGCTTGTGCTGTTGGTGCCTGGGCTGTTGGTGGCGAAGGTGCAGTAGCAAAGCTCGACCAGAACCGGGACGGCGGAGGCGGTGACGCCGTCGAAGCCGATCCGGTAGCCCAGCCAGTCGACGCCGAACGCGGCGTTGCCTTTGACGCCGAGGATGCTGCGTGCGGTCGCAGCTGAAAGCGCCACGGCCCCTTGGGAGTTGATCCCGTACCCGGTTTTCATGCCTTGACTCCATTCCTGTTGCGGCGGCTCATCGGGCGCCTGCCCCGGCGAGGACGCGTCGCTTGGTGCGCCGGTTGGTTTCGGAGATTTCGGTGCGCACGACACGCACGACTTCGTCGCCGACGTGGATGTGGTTTTCGATGACCATCGGGTCGCCGCCGCTGGCCAGCATCTTCTCGGTGTCCGAGTGGCTGTACACGCGGCCGCCTGGACCTAAATCGACGAGCTCGCGGCCTTTCTCGCCTGTCATGACCAGGCCGGAGCCGTAGCCGCCGCCGGCGAAGCCGGGCAGGTTCCCGGCGCCCCACTCGCCGCCCGACCCGTATTGGCGGGTGTACATGTGGGCGGTGTCCTCGCCGGTCAACTTGCGGTACAGGTCGTCGATCTTCGTGAGGCCTTCGAGGATGCGCGATATCCACAGCGCCAGGTTCGACAAGATGACGATGCCGGTGGCGGCCGAGGTGCCGATGAACGTGACCAGCTTTTCGAAGCCGGGCCCTGCGAATGCGATGAACTCGGCGACGTTGTCGCGGATCTCCCGCCACTTGTCGGCGTTCTCGTCGATCGCCTTGCCGATGTAGTCCCACCCTTTGCGGATACCGGCGAGGGTGTGCTCGGCGAACGAGTCGAGAGCTTCGCGCAGCTTCGTAAATTCGGGGCTGCGCCAGAATGCCTCCATCTTCGCGCCCATGTCCGACAGCCAGGTCAGGAATGAGCCCAGCTTGGGCAGGATGTCGCGGATGAAGCCCATAAATTTTTGGAAGAACGCCAGCGCTTGCGGGGCGCCCTTGGCTACGTTTTCGAAGAAGCCGCTGATCGAGTCGCCCAGCCGGGGATCCAGCAGGGCTTCCAGGAACGGGATCGACGCCTCGGCTGCCTTCAAAAAGCCGGGCATGGACCGTTCGGCGATACCGGCCAGGGCGGGCGCCAGTTTGTCGACAGCGGGGGCCATGACCCTGCCGATGGCCAGGATCGTCGGCTCGGCCCGCTTCAGGGCCTTACCGAAGGTTTCCGCCGCCCGCACAAGCGGTTTGATGAACGGCTGGGCGAACTTGTGGAACACCGCACCGGCCTGCTTGCCGAACTTTTGCCAGGCCCGCACCACCTTCGGGTCTTTGGCCGCGCCGATGATCCCCGCGGCAAGGACACCACCGCCGACCGCGAGCAGGACACCGGAGATGATCGCCGACGCCAACGCCGGCGCCATCGACGCCCCGATCGTGATCGCGGCCAGGATCGCCGCGCCTTTCAACTGGGCGGGGATGGTGGCGAACACGTCCAGGAAGGCGCTGCCGACCTCGGGTGCGACCTTCTTTTCGGCGTTGCGGCGAAATGAGTCCACCGCGTGTTCGCCGCGTTTCGCCGCGACCTCGAGGCCGCGGGCCGACCCGTCGAAGCGGACCCGCACGGTGCGGGTGGTGCCGGCCATCAGGCACCGTCCCGTGACCAGGCATCGATGATGTCGTCGGCGACACGGGTCCACGCCTGCCCGATCATCGCCTCGTTCTCCTCGACGGTGCGGAAGAACCAGTACGAGCCGCGGCCGACATGGCGGCGGTATTGGCGGCCGAACGAGGCGGCATACCGGGAGCCGGAGTACCAGCCGAACCGGTGCTTCGCCCCGAACTCGGAGCCGAAGATGACCGCGTAAGCCGGGACGCGGGGCGTGCCGACGCGGGTCATACCGCCGGCGACGATCGCCGGTACCCGGTCGCGTAAGGCTTTGACGGTCGGGGCGACCGCGGCGGACTGGCGGCTATCCACGCGGGCGGCCGCGGCGACCTTACGCGCCAAGTCTTTCGACAGGTCCAGGGTGTGGTCGCGCAGCGAATCGGATGCCTCTTTGGGCAGGCGCCGGAACGCGGCCAACGTTTGGTGGACGCCGTCGATGTGCATCTTGACGGTGAGGGCTTTCGCCTTGGCTGCCATCGTCCACCTCCCGTCTCATCCAGACATTTGGATCCCGTCGTCTGGTGTGCTGTTGCGCCGCTTGTGGTTGTCGAGGAGTTCGAATGCGGTGGCTACCGCCCGGTCGCCTTCTTCGGCCCAGACCGACGCCGGGATGCCGGAGACGAGGGCGAGGGCGACGAGGTCTCGGCCGACCGATCCTGGTCGAAAGGGCCGGCCTTACCGTCGTCCTCGTCTTCCTCATCGAGTTCGGTTTCGATCTCGCAGGTTTCGACGAGGTCGCGCAGGGTGCCTTGGTACAGGCCCTGCCGGCGGGCGGCGATGTGCGCGATCTCGTACAGGTCGACGATCGCCATGTTCTTCATCAGCTCGGCGAAGGTCTTGCCGCGGTTCGTTTTTTCCCAGACGTAGATGTCGCGGGTGCCGGCCTTCACTTCGAACGGGTCGCCGTCGTCCGGCTGAACCGTCATCGTGATCATGCTCATGCAGAAGTTCCGATCACAATAATGTCGTAGGTCACGGCTGTGCCGGCGGCGCCGTTGGCGACCCGCAACAGGTCACCGGTGCCAGCCACGACCGCGTAGCCCGTGGCGTCGGCCTGCCCGGCGAACGCCGCGAACGTGGCGCCCGGGCGGACCTGGACGGTGCCGGTCGAGTTGAGCAGCGCGACCCACTGGTTCGACGCCGCCGCACCGACAACAACGTTGTTGGTGTTGGCCGCGGCCGCCGACACGATCAAACCCTTGATCTTCACAAAGGTCAGGGTTGCCCCGAACGCGTCCACCAACGACCCGGCCAAATCCAGGTCCTCGTTCGACGAAGCGTTGATCGTGCGAGTGTCGTGGAAAACCAGATCGGACATACCCGCCGCGGTCCCAGACGACAGGACCGCCTGGTACACCTTGGCCAAACCGACGGTGCCATCCGCCAGGTCCAGGGACTTGGTCAGGTTCGCCGTCACACTGACAGACAGTTTCGAGTTCAAGCCCATGAGAGCAACCCCTTACAGGTGGAGGTATGTCGGCTTGCCGATGATCGGGGCCGTGGTCTCGGTCATTTCGGTGGTGCGTGCCTCGCCGCCCACCGACGGGGCTTTGAGTTTGCAGTTGCCCGACCAGCGCACGTGTTCGGCGGGGATGTCGGGGTGGTGGTCCAGGACGAACGCGACGGTCTGCTGGTCGTTGACGGTGATGTAGTCCGAGACGCCGTTGGAGCGCCAGTCGGAGAAGAACGTCAGCTCGAGCGCATAGTCGGGTTCGGCTTCCTCACGGAACTCGCCGTCTGGGCAGAAGGCGTACAGCTTCTCGCCGTCGTCGCTGTTGTTGGCGATGTTCCACTGCTTCACCTGGCACTCAAACGAATTGCCGCCAAGGGTGAAAGTGATCAGTTTGAGTTTCCGGTTCTGCGTTGTCACAACGCCACCTCCAGCAGGTTCATAGCGCGCACTCCACCGTCATCTCGTAGCAAGGCAAATCGCCGTTGGCGGTGACATACGAGGCCGGGTTCGCCTGCACCACAACGGCCTCGGTGCCGTCGACGATGTCGGCGACCTCGACGACGAGATCCCACAGGATCTCGGCGGCGCGCTCGCTGGCGTCGACGACGACGTAGAGCAGGAACCGCGCCGACGTCGGCCCGTTGCAGCCGGCCTCCCACAGCAGCGACGGCGGCCCCAATATCACCGCGGGCGGTTGCAGTGGGGCGCCCATGTCGCGGTAGGTGGCGAACGTGTTGGGGGTCGCCGCTTTGAGCGCCGTCTCCAGCATCACCGCCGCGTCGGCTACCGCGCTCATGCGAACTGCTCCGACATCGGCGCATACTTGCCGATCTTCAACATGCGGTCGATGTCGTTGTCGTAGGAGGTGACCCGGGTGACGCCCAGCTCTCCCATTGCGACCATGCCGTCCTTGGAGCGGCGCCGGTCGTTCCACCGGCCGGCCATCCGCAAAGTGCCCAGCCGTAGGTCTGCCGGCGGGTCGGGCAGCTCGAGTTGGGCCGGGTCGGTTTCGTCGTAGCGGAAGCTGGGCTTGACCGACTCCACCCAGGCGACGGCGGCGGCGAGGTCGGTGGTGAGCCGGTCGTCTTCGCGGGTGTCGGACAGCTCGATCTTCATGTCGGTTTTGAGTTCGTCCAATGTGGGCGGCCAGCTCATGCGTTCACCGCCTCACGAACCTTCGCCACATCGGCGGATAGGCCTTCCGTTTTCCAGACGGCGAAGGCGGTCCCGTCGCCGGCGTAGCGGTCCGGCGAGTTCGATTCGCGGTAGGAGCCGTCCCACGCGGCCTTGCCCGCCAACGGGTGCAGGTGCTCGATGACGATGTCGGGGCGGTAGACGATGCGGTCCAACGCCCGGCCCAGCTCGAGGACGGCCGCGTCGACGTAGAGGTGCTCGCAGGTGGGCAGCATCATCCAGCCGACCGCCCGCACAATGTCGGCCGAAACGACCCATGCGGTGGGCATCTGTAGGCCCTGCAACAGGTCGTTGCCGTAGGCGATGCCGGACCCGCCGATTCTCTCGATTGCCTCGATGAGCCGCCGGTCCCAAGCGGGGGTCCGGGGCCGGTGGTCGTCGCCGAGGCTTGCAAGGTAGAGCGGCGGGTCCGGTGCTTGCAGCGCCTCCTGCGCGAGTTGGTTGGTCCATGCGGACAGCGACTGGCGCGGGCCGCGGCGCATGTTGACGGCGATGCCGCGGTCGGCGAGGTTGGCGTGCAGGGCGGCGTCGTAGTCGGACGGGTCGTCGTCGTCCAGGCCCGCCCAGATGGTGACCGTGCCGGGGTCGGCGGTGGCACGTATCGCGCGGACGAGTTCGGCGAACTGCTGCGGCCGGCCGCGGCTTGGGGTGATGATCGCGAGGGCCATCAGACACCTTCCAGGCGGAGCCAAAACCCTGCGGGGTGGTGTGAGACCGGGGTGAGGCGTTCGACGGCGATGTCACGCGACCACGCCGGGTTCCCGTTGAGCAGAGCGGCGATCGCGTCGAGCGGGGAGCCGACCAGGCCGGGAATGTGCCTGTCCCGCAAGGCCTGCGGGGCGTGCCCGAAGATGCCGTCCTCGACCACCAGGTAGCAGCCCGGGGTGACCAGCGGCCCATAGAGGTCGATTTCTTTGGCGACGTGGACGGCCGAGTGGTCGGAGTCCAACGAGACCATGCACCGGCGGCCAGCCACCAGCTCCCGCACCCGCGCGAACGTTGCCGGATCGGCGGAGTCGCCGCGCACGAACCACACCGTCGGCGACTCGGGAAAGGTTAGCGACGGATCAAACAGATCGTGGGAGACGTCGACGGTGATGACCGGGATCCCGAGCGAGGCGAACCACCGCGCCGACGCGCCTGTACGGGTACCGGTCTCGACGATCACCTCCGGCCGGGTGGCCTCGATGATCTGCCGGTACCGATCCAGATCCGCGTCGAGTTTCAGCATGCCGCCCGGGTGCACATGCTCATCGGAGGCAAGCGATGCCAGCGACAGCCCGAGGTCGATGTGGGGCGGCAGAGCCGGATCCACCGGCACCGTCACCGCACGCTGGATCTCGTAGTCCTCTTCGGACAGCCAAATCTGCTTGTGGTGTGTGGTCTTCACACCGGTGTGGACCGCGGGTACGACGCCGATCGAGTTGAGGCGGGCACAGAACGCGATGTCCTCGCCCACCATGTCGCCGGCCTTGTCGTAGAACTGGTCGAACCAGTGATCTCCGACATCGGCGCGCATCTTCTCCAACACCGTGCGGTGGATCAGAAGGAACGCCGCACCGGTCGCCGCCACCGGCGTCACCATGCCGTCGGTGTAGTCGCCGTAATAGCAGAACGACGGATCACCAGCCTCGGTCTGGCCGAGCTTGTACATCGTCGGGACGATCGTGAACCGGTGCCCGCTCATGCCGTCGTATTGGGCTTCCATCAACGCGAAACACAGCGCGCCGACAACCGGCCGGCCGACCGGGTCGGCCACCTCCAGCAGGCGGTGTGCGGCATCGGGTTCGAAGCCCATGTCGGTGTCGATGAAAAGCAGCCACTCGTGTGGCGTCTTCTCCAGGAACAGCCTCACCGCGAAGTTGCGGTTCGGGACGAGCCGGCCGGAGCCGGTGCGCATGTTGAGCGGCTGACGCGAAATCCGGCCGTGCTCGAGGTCGAATTCCCACATACGGCGCATCGAGTCGTGCCAGGAGTGGCTTACCTGCTCGGGGTGCAGGTAAGCCACCTGGACGATCCCGTCGCCGGTCGTGATGGCTTCGGTCATTTGCAGGACCCCCAGTGCAACGTCAGGCAGAATCAGCTGCCCGAGTAGGTGATCTTTGTGACGGCCTTCGGGCGCCTGGCCGCGGTGACCGCCTCGTAGCCCCACACGCCGATACGCACCAACGCCGGACCGGCCGGCTCGTCGAACCGGAACTGCATCGGCGGGGAGATCGAGAACAGAAGCTCTTGGCTGTTGATGATGAATCCGGTCGACGCCCCAACGGTCGGGGACGTGACAACGGTCAGGTTCTCCAGCGTGCCCTGGATCGGGCTCGCGTAGGCCTGCCTCATACCGCCCTCGCCGATGGCGTTCTGCGGGGTGTACGCCTGCGCCAGGATCAGCGGACGGCCGGTGGTGTCCTGGAATTTCAGGTAGGTCGTCCACCGGGAGGTACGGCCCACGAACAGGTCGGGGTCGCCGGCGCCGTTGTCGGAGATCGCGGCGATGCCGTCGAGGATTCCGGTGCGCTGCGCCAAAATGTCGGTCGTGCTCGCCGCGCCCGCGGAGACGGTGACTGCGTTGACACCGGACTGGCCGTTGATCGCGGCGATGACCTCAAGCTCGGCGTTGTCGTAGAAGTCGCCGACAAGGTCGCCCCAGATGATCGCGTCCACGGCCGGGTTCGACCCCTCGAGCATCTGCCGCGACACCTCCGAGTAGCCCATGATGGCCTTCGGGGTGACGGTGATGGTGGTGTAGAACGGGTCCGTTTCGGTGGTGTTGACACCTTCCGCCACCGATGATGTCTTCGCGACCGTGCCCGCGATGGGGATGGTCCACGCGAACGGGCCGGCCCACGGAACCTGCCGCAACATGCTCGCGACACGCAGCCGGCGGTGCAGGACCGGGGCGAACAGTTCGGCCAACCAGATGGGTGGAACCAGACCGGACCCGGCCGTTGTCGCACCCGCCCCGAGGACGTCACGCAGGTGCACGTTGTCGCGCAACGCGTTCGAGTGCTGGGTGAGCCGTGCTGCTGCCTGCTGGTCGCCCATCTTCGCGGCACGGAACTGGTCGCCGAGGAAGGAGTGCTGGCCGCCGCGGACGTAGATGCCGGGGTCGCGGTCTTGGGTGCGGGCCGACAGGCTGCGGAACTGAGTGTCGCCGCCCGAGCCGTCGCCGCCCGAGCCGGCTCCATCGCCGGTGTCGCCGCCGGTGTCGTCTCCGCCGCCGGGACCGCCGCTCATCGCCGAGGTCACCCGCGCGTTCATCGCATCCACCTGCGCGTTACGCAGCTCGATCTCGGACAGGTCCTCGATCTGGGTGTAAAGCTCCTTGGCCTTCTCGCCCTGTTCCACAACCGAACGCAACTCGGCGTCGGTCAGGTCACGCTTCGCGCTGGCCGCACGGGTCTGAAGACCCTCGATGTTGCCGCGAAGCTGGTTGTACTGCTCTTTGAGGGACTCCAGGTACACGTTTTTCGGCACGACAACCACTCCGAGTCACAGAAGAATGTGTCGCTCCGAGTGACCAGGGTGCCCGCGTGCATAAGGCGAGGGGGTCGGCATCCAATGTGGAGAGGCCGGGGTGCTCGCGTCCCAGAGGCGGGGGTGCCAGTGTCCAGCGGAAAAGATCAGGTCAACGGCAGGGTATCAGAACCCGGAGCCCAGACGCAGCTGCCGAATCCGCAGATCGTTGTCGGTCAGATCGGGAAGACCCAACAGGAACTCCTCGGCCTGCAGCCGCAGATCGGCTTCGGCCACCATCACATCGCCCGTTGCGCCGCTGTGCGAGCGGACGCCCATCGCGACCGCGGCATCGCCGTAGGCGCCTTGCATGGTGACCGCGACCTCGCCGAGGTCCGCGGTGACCCGCTCGAGGATGCCGCCGGGCAGTTTCCGGTTTTGCCGCTCCCGGAACATGATGGACAGTTCGTTGAGGGCGCCGTCTTTGACCAATTCCAGGGTTTCGTCGCCCTTGGGGGTTCGTGAGGCGCGCATCTCCACGTACAGGCCCACCGGGTCGTCGCGCATCAGTGAAAGGGCGCCGATGAGTTCGCCGCCGAGCATCATGTGTTCGCGGGCGAACTTGACCCTGTTGGGTGTGCGGACCTGGTGGTTGAACGCGCCGCGGGCGAACTGTTCGACTAGTGCGTTATCGATGCGGGTTGGGGTGTTGTAGGGGACGGCGATGCCGTAGATGGTGCGGCCGTCGCCGCCTGAGCGGACCTCAAGCTCGGGGCGGAATGACCGGTAGTGCTGTTGGTTGCTCATCGCCGGTTTCCTTGCGCGTCGTAGTGCATTGCGTGGTAGGAGCAGACTTTGCCGTTGACGGCGCGGCCGACGTGGAAGTCTTCCTTTACCACGCAGTCGCTTTGGACCACGGTCACCGTCGGGTCTGCGGCCGCCTTCGATTTGCTGGTGTCGTCTGATTCGGACGGCCCCGTGGCCGCCTTGTCCTTGGCCGCAGCCGGCTTCGACGGCGCGTCAGCTTTCGTCATGATTTCTTTCCTCCTATTGCAGGCCAAATTATGGAGGTCGCGTCCATGATTGCAGGTTGCGGAAAGGGCCGCACCCACCCGGCACGGCCCCATTTCAAGGTCTGGGTTGTATTCCCCGCAAAGGTCCTAATCATCAGCCGCGGCCGGAACAGCCGGCCGCACGCTCACATAGCCGTTGGACCAGCCGCCGTCGACGAGGGCGTCGAAGCTTTCCTGCTCATCCCAGCCCAATCCACCCTGGACCTGCTCGAAGATCGCCTGGCCGATTCCATCGGTGTGGATGACTCCGTCTTCGCCGCGCGCGATCGAGCCCAGGCTCTTCCCTGAGTTCTCGTCGACGACCTGCAGCGTCCTCATGTCCCTCATTCTACGAGTGATGGCAAGAGCTGCGATTTCCTGCCGGTCGCGTGCTGCCCGATCGCCTCGAGGCGCTCCAGCATGAACTCATGCCAGTCGTTACGCCCTAGCTTGGCGAAGTCCGCCTTCAACGCGACTAGCCGTTCCCGGATCTTGGCAACGTCAGCCTTGGTCAGGTCGTTGTTAGCCCACCCATGTACCGCATATCCGAATTGAGCGCTTTCCACGTAGTGCTTGGCGAAGCCGGACCGGACGTATTGAGCCTTACCTGCATCGCGAAGTTTGTGGCCAGGACGGTTGCCGAATGTATAGCCATGATCGATGGGGTGGAGGTTGCCACCTTCGCTGATCATCCAGTTGGCGTTGTGGCGGTCCGAGTTGACAATCAACTGGTCGAGCAGACCCATCATGCGGCCCTGTTTAGTGCTAACTAGCTCTTCGGGAATATCTTCGACGTTCCATCCCATCGCAAGCATCTTTCGGTGGTCCATGGCAACCTCGCCATGGACGAACTCCATATTGATCTCATTGGGATGATTGCGATATACCCGCGGCGCTTGCAGGCCAAGAGCCCGCGCCGTCAGTGAGGCCAGTTGTTCGGCGTCCTGTTGGCCGACCTTGTTGGTCCGCTTCCACACAAGCTCGGTGCCGTCCGCATATTTGCGTTTGCGCGTATCACCGATCGCGCCGTGCGCGAATGTGCTCTCTTTGACGATGGTGCCATGCTCGACGGCGTTCTGAAGGCTCTCCAGCCCCTTGGCGGTGACGTGGAATTTGGAGGCATCGCCGGGTCCGCGGGGAGCCAATTCCACCTTCAGCGCGGCGATCAATTCACGCCGGTTCAGCTCGGCGGCGTCGACACCATGTCTGCGCGCCAGGAGGAATAGGTCGCCGATAGGCATCTTGTCGAGGTTGGCAAATTGCTGCTTCTTGGCGGCAGCTTCGACTGCGGCCTCGTGAGCGCGTGCCTTTTTACGGATGTCGATCGCAAGATCCCAGCGGTCGACTCCGGCCTCGGGGATTCCGTGGTCGCGGGCAAGCTTTCGCAGCTTGGCTACGGGCATCCGGTCAAGTTTGGCCATCGCGGGTATCGGCGGGAGTTCCTTCGCGGGCAACGCTTTCGCCGCTTCTTCCGCTTTCTTCTTCCGACGGATCGCCGCCAACAACTGCGCCCGGGTCTTGCCATGATGGTCAATTCCGAACTCGGCCGCCAGGTCACGCAGGTCGCGATCGTCGAGCTTGGCCGGATTGTCTTTGAGATCCGCCTTTAGATCGGGCTTTTTGCTTAGGGGCGCGAGGTCGAGGAGCAGTTTATTGGCGATCGAGTCGCGGTCCTCGCCGCGTTCCAGCTTGATACCGCGGGCCTTCGCCGCGTTCATCAATTGTGGCCGCGTGAACTTCTCAAATGGGTGCTTATCTTTTCCCTTGCCTTTACCGTCTTTGAAGTCGACGATCGCCATCTTGAGCAGGTCGACCATCGGCCGGAACCTGCCCGCCAACGGATGCCCTTTCGGGTACCGCTTGTGCTCGTTCGGATCAAACGAGCGCGTGTGATCCAGCTCGATATCGAGCTCCGCCAGTGCCGCCAACAGGGCAAGGGTGTCGTCGTCGAGGTCACCCATCGGCTCGCCATCAGGCAGATCCGGCAGCCCATCGAGCAGGAAAAGGTTCGCCCGTTCACGCAGCCACACATTCGCCGTGACCGCGACCATCCCGAACTCGACACCATCGCCGCCGACACTTCGGTGCCCATGGGCCGGCTTGCCCTTATGGCTGTGTTCGCCCGGCCAATGCCCGAACACGTCGTGATACCACGCCGACGCGATCCGCGCCGCATACGCCGGCGTCATGTCCGCCCACTGCAAGATCTCGTGATACAGGGCGGTCCACGGGTGCAGCTTCGTGGCCCATTTCTTTAGGCCCTCGCCCTTGGTCCACCACCGTTTCCCGCCCTCGGTCAACGGTGACACGTCCACCCGAAGCTGCGGCAGGTCACCGACCGCGGCGGCCCGGGCGAGCAGCTCGTCGTAGGACAGGTCAGCCAGCGTCTTCACCGCTAGTACCCCACGTTGCCGGTGCCGGCATCCCCGCCCGAGTACTCGCCGCCGCCAGACGCCGCAAGTGGCGCCAGGTGCTCCTCATCACGTACCTCGTCGACCGTCTTGAACTTGTTCGTCAACGCGATCGCGTGCGCCTGATAGCGGGTCATCGTGTCCGCCCGCAGGATCGAATCCAGGTGCGCCCGTGCGCACGTCCCCCGCGGCAACGCCAACGTCAACGTCTGCTCAAACTGGGTCACATCGGGCTGCAATCCGAATTTGAGGAGGTTGATCGCGTCGGCCTCCAAATTGGAGTAGGTCTTCGACGAGTGCGCCCCGCCGAGCCAACCCACCGGCAGCTGAAAGATCAGCTCCAACTCCGAGAGGGTGAACCGGCGAGCCTCCACCATCTGCAGCTCTTCCGGATTCCACGACAGAGGCGTGAACTCGATCGTCGGCCCCAACGCGGCGATCGTCCGATCCCGCTGCGACTCCAACCACGCCGACTTCGCGGCCCGCATGTCGTCCTGCGACGCGTCCGGATTCGACGTCGTCAACACACCGGTCGGGACACCATGCTGCGAAATCGAACGGGCCTGCCGCGACTGCTCCTCCGCCAAATTCAGGGTGTTGAGATGGTTCTCGAGCACACCGAGCCCGCGGACTGCACCCGGCTCACACGGCCCCTTGAAATGGATCAAATCACGCGACCCTAGCCGCATCGACCCGATCGAATACTCCAACTGGCCGACCGGCAACGGCGAATCCATGTACTGGGAGACCCGGCGCACCCCAACCGACACCGCCGGCACCGGCACGATCGCCGTAGGCCAACCCAAAGGGGAACGGGCGGCGATGACCCAGATGGCGTTGCCGTGCCAAATGTAGTCAAGCATCGTCGACAGGAACGTGGTCAGCCGTGTCTCGGGCGGGTTGGGCTGATCCAGCAGCGGTGGCGTCGGATAGATGACCTCTTCCGGCCGGCCGGTGATTTTGCGGTACGCATCCCACGGCACCTGCGCCAACAGACCGCCACGCAGCAGGGCGGCACGCCACGCGCCCGGGATTGTCATACCGCCGCGGTAGGCGTTCGACGACGCCCACGTCGGGCCCAAGTTGTTGTCCTGGATGAAATACGTGGCGGTGGCGTTGGTGATCGTGTCCGTCACAGTGATCTGTGTGGACCGAGTCAGAAGCCGGCCCAGGCCCATGTCAGGCCTCGTCCCATAGGACGCAGCCGTGTTGTGCCGCATGAATGGTGAAGTTCCGCGCGGCACTGAGGTAGCCGCTTGTCGCGAAGGCCCGCGTCGACGGTGTCACCGGTTTCGGCTCGTAGATGTCGTTGCGGTCTGCCGCGGCCAATAACGCGGCCGCCATCAGCCGGGCATCGGCCGAACTCAAGTACTTCGTGTAGACGCTGGTGATGCCCATCGGGATCGAACCCTCTGCTGGCTCGTCCACGTACAGGTACCGGCCTTCGCGGTCCTCTTCGCGCTCGAGCATCCAGGGCAGTCTCGTCGTCGGCACGTCCACCGCCTGCCCGCTCATATCTTGCCGCCTTCGCGCAACATCCCGACCGCAACAGCGGCGACGCCGCCGACGATCAGCGTAATAGCTAAACCCAGCTTGAGGTATACGCCGCCCAGAACCCCGGCGCCGCCCAACACCTGCGCCACCAGCGGCCACGTCGGCAACACCGGCAGCCGCAACCCCTTCAACTTGCGCCGAACGACCGGCAACTGCATCGTCGCATCCGGTGAGAGCACAGCAGTTTCGTCGAACATCACACCACCCACGGTTTCTGTAGAGGCTTCTCCTTGACCGGCGGGGCAAGGGTCGTTGCGAACATGCCACCAGCCAACGCCGGCGCCGAATCGATACGCCGCTTGTGACGGCCCTTACGTAAAGTCCAACCACGATCAGTCGAGTTCGGCACCGCCGACGAGATCTGATCCGCGAAGTCCGGCGCACCATCCTGCACGATGATCTGATCCACAATCGCCCGATACGTCAACGTGTACGCGATCACCATGTTGCGGCCCTGCTGCGGCATCCGGAAGATCGGCAAACCCTCCGCCTCCAAATCCTTCAACGTCGGCCACCACGCCTCATCCGCTGCGATCCACTGCAGATCCGAGTGCGTCGACGCGATCAGCCGCAGATAGTCGTCACACTCGGTCTGGTCGATCAGACCGCCGTCCGGGTACCAAATCTTCGACATTGCCTGCAGCTTCCCGTCCAGTCGACGTTGAATCTTCACCACCGCAGCCGAGTCCCGCTTCAATGCCATGTCCGCGCCGACCCACGTCGGCAGATCCAGATCGACGATCAGCTCACCCTTGCAGGCGTCCCACGCCCCGGCAGGCAGCCACGACTGATCCGTTGGCACCCAAAGATTCCAGTAATAACGTTTCGCCCGAAACAGCGGCATCCCCCGGAACTTGCCCACCAGCTTGCGCACGGACACCACACCACGCGCCGCCAACGGATTGGCCTGCTTGATGCCCTCCGCCACCGTCGCATCATCCGGATCCGGATCGTTCGCAATCCGATCATCAGCATGCAAATACAGGAAAAGCTCGTTGCGGCCGAACGCACCCCGCAGCCCGGCAGCAACCTTGCGCCCGAACAAGGTCGACAGATCATTCCCGGCCGTCGACGCCCACACCGTCAACGAATCCGTCCGTTTACCCGTGCCCGCCTCGGCCACCGTCAACGCCCGCTCATGCTCCTCAGTCACCATCTCGTGGACCTCATCGACCAGCAGCGTCGAACCCTTCGACCCGTCCGCCTGCGCCGGCGTCGCCGCGATCCTCTTCGCCGACGACTTGCGCTTCGTCATCTCGATGACCTTCGACATCGCCAACGCCTGCCCCCGCATCGGCGCACCGTCCACCTCAAACGAGGCCCGCATCTCCGCAAAAATCAGATTGGCCTGATCCTCCGACGCGGCCATCACAATCACCGACGCGTTACGGCGCGCCTGCCCCCGCGGATTCCCGTTAGGCGCCCACTCCTTGAACACGCAACAGTCCGACGCGATATCGATGTTGCCCACCCACGCCAACTCCGGCGACTTCCCCGACCCCTTACCCTTGCTGATCAACGCAAAGTCGAACCGGCGCGACCCGTCCTCCTCCAACTCGGCCAGCTTCCAAAACAGCGCCTGCTGCTCCGGCGTCAACCGGGCCGGCTCCCCGAACAGATCCCCCTCACCCATCACACACCGCTCATGAACGAACCGCACCCACGTAGGCCCCAACGTACGAGCACGCGACGGCAACGGCCCATTCGTCGACCGAGTCAACGCCAGCATGAAATCCGGGTCGCACAACTGCAGCAGCTGCTCCCGCGACAGCGGCTTCACATCAATCCTCAGCATCGTCATGCCCCGCCGACTCCCCGCCGCCACCAGCACCACGACGACCCGCCAACAACGCCAACCCCAACGCCAACCGCGACCGCGGCGACAACCCCAACTGCGCCTCAATCAGACGCGCCTCCGTCGCACACTTAATCCGCGACGACACCAACGCCGTATCCACCTCCGGCCCCTTGGTGATCAGACGCCCCAACCGGTCACCCAGCTTGTACAGCTCAAACAGCCGCGCCGCAGCCGGCCAATCCGACACCGGATCCAACAACGCAGCCACCGGCGACGTCCACAACCCACGCCACTGAGCACGCAACCGAGTCGGCAACCCACGAGGCGGATCCGGCACCACCCACCCCGACGACCCACCATCCGGCACACGGTCAAGACCCGAACCGGCAACCGCCCCATCCTCCCCGATGACCGCAGGCATATTCCGACGCTGCCGACGATCAGGATCCTTCGCATGCGACACCCGCGACCACCTCCCAACACACAGCGTAACGACCACCGAAACCCTTGCACCACAACACAATCCACGCAACGCCCAAAAGCCTTGCAGCGCAACACAATCCGCGACCCCAAAACTGTTGCACCGCAACGGAATCGAGCGCACCGTACAAGCCAAGCGAGCCGAGGGACGTGGATCTGGGTTGGCCTTCTGGCTGGGAAAAAACGGTTGGCTGGTTGGATTCTGTTGTGCTGCAACGGTTTCGGTCGGTGTCGATTGTGTTGTGCTGCAACGTGTTCATGGGCGTGCGGCTTGGCGTTGGAGTGTGCGTTCGATCTGCTGGTACGTGGACTCGATCATCCGTGCTGGGTCGGAGTCATAGAGGAGTTCGAAGGCGACGAGTAGCCGGCCGGTGAGGTTGCCGTCTGTGACGGAGAGTTCGACGGCCCAGGGTTCGGGTGTGCCGTGCAGCGCGCAGTCGCGCGTCAGCGTCGTGCCGGGGGTGCGCGGTGCGGTCGTGTGTAGTCGTGATGGTTCGAGTGGTTGGCCGCTGATCCATGCGTGCAGGAGTAGCTGCTTGAGGATGCGGTCGGCTTGTGGGTAGGTGGTGCCTTGTTCGATGTAGACGGTGCGTGTCTTGCCTATGCGTGTGGGGTTGGTGTCGTCTGGTGCTGCGAGTTGTTCGAGGTGGTAGAGGGTGATGGCTGTGATGCCTTCGCCTGGGCTGGTCGTTGGGTGGCGGTATGAGGTGCCGTAGTTGGGTACCCATCGGCCGTGTGCGGGGCCGGCTATGCAGAGGACGAGTTCGTCGGTCATGTTGGGGCCTTTCGTGTGAAGCGGGGGTTGCCGAGGACTCGGGCTGCGGCGGTTGCGGGTGCTCTTCCTGAGCGGATCCATTCCTCGACGGTGGAGTCTTTCTTTGAGGTGTTGCAGGGTTGGCAGGCGGCGGCGAGGTTGTGGGGTGTGGTGGGTCCGCCTCGGCTGGCTGGCCAGATGTGGTCGATGGTGGTGGCGGGTGCGCCGCAGTAGACGCATTCGTGGTTGTCGTTGTCGAGGATGTGTGGGCGGAGGTGTTGCCATTCGCTGTTGTAGGTGCCGTTGAGGAGTGATGTTCGTGTGGGGCGGTAGCGGTAGGCGGTGGCTGGGTGGTTGGGGCATCGGCCTCCTGGGCATGGTTGGCGGCAGGTGGGGCATGGCCGCATGGGTTTGGGTGGGGTGGTCATCGGAGGTGGATGACCGTGTAGAGGCGGCTGATGGGGACGTCGCAGTCGCAGTTGAGGTCTGGGCTGCAACCGGTGTCGGTGTGGCTGATGGCGGAGTGTCTGCACGCGCAGGTGCCCACGACGACGATGAGGTCGTCGGGCATGTCCTCCACTTCGTGGATGGTGACGCCGAAGGGGCCGGGCTGGTTCATGCCGCGGCGCCGATGGGGATGCGTTGGCCGGTGTCCGCGTATGCGTTGGGGTCGAGTGGGATGTGGGGGAGCGGGCAGTATTCCCAGTGTTCGATGGCTACGGTGAGGTTGGTGTTGCGCCAGGTGGCGACGATGACTGGGCCGGTGTCGCAGTGGCAGCCGTCTTGGCGGGGTTGGCGTGTGGGGCGGGGTTTGGCGGGTTTTTGCCATTCGCGCCATTGCCGCCAGCCGTGGCCGGGGCTGGGTTGGGTCATTGCATGCTCCGCACGATCGCGGCGGGTTTGCCGATCCCGAGTCTGAACATGATTGAGCGTCGTTGAAGGGCGAGCTCGAGGCCGATGCGTGTGCGGGCGGTTCCGTCGTCGAGGAGCTTGTCGCGGAGGAACATCTTCCAGCGGTACGGGCCGGGTTTGTAGCCGTCGACTTCGAAGTCGATGCCTGGGTTCCAGTCGAGTTGGGTCATTTGGTTCTCCCGAGTTGTGCTCGTGCGGCTGCTGCGCCGCGGGCGGTTCGGTCGGCGATGCCGGTGTCGTGGAGGCATGTGCGGCCGCGGATTTTGCCGGTGTTGTCGCAGAGTGGGCAGTTGTCGATGGCCCAGCGTGCGGCTTGGGCGTGTTGGTGGGCTGCTTGGGATCGGGTTCGGGCGTCGCGGTCGAGGCGTTCGCGTTGCCATGTTTCCCAGGCTTTTCGGGCGTCTTTGCAGCGGCCGCATGAGGGCGGGTCTGGGTCGTGTAGGTGTTGGTCGCATTTTTGGGGGGGTTCTGGGCCGAGTTCGGTGGGGGCCGCCGGCTGGTCGCGCGCGTGCGCACGCGCGTCCCTTCCTTTCCCTTCCCTGTTCCTTTCCTTTCCTGGAGTGAGGGCTCCGTGAGGGCTCAGTGAGGATTCAGTGAGTAGATCGTTTCGGCTGTTTTCTGGGGTCTGGCCTGCTGCTTTAGGGTTATCCACAGGATGTTGACCATTCAGTGAGGGCTCACTGAGGACTCCGTGAGGATTGGGCTTTGAGCAGACCTCGCAGTAGCCGACCTCATCGGGGTCGGACGGCGCAGTTGCCGTCGGAGGCCCGGGGTGTTTGGGGCGGCTCATGCGGTTGATGTTCTGGTGGCGGTGCCAATTCACCACGGCCAGATAGGTGTTGCCGTCGACGGCGTAACGCACAATGCGTCCCGCGGCCGACAGGAGCTGCAGGTCTTCCTCGATGTGTTGGAGGGTGACCTGGTCGAGCGGCCACACCGCGGCCTTGATGAGTTTCACCGTGTCTTTGGTGCGGCCGTGGTCGTCGCAGTGCGTCCATAGGCCGATCCATGTCAAGCGGGCACGCATTGGCAGCGCTGACACGTCCTCGGAGGTGAAGAACTCGGGCTTGATGGTGCGGATTCGTGCCATGTGTTAGCTGCCTTCCGTATTCAGTTGTGTCGTGGTCCAGCTCAGGCCGCCGCCTTGGTGGTCATCTTCGTGGCCCTTACTGCGGTAGCAATGGATCGCCGAGCCAATGGGATGTGGGCTCTCATGCTTGGCGAGGCAGGGTGTGAAGGCCGCAGGACGCGCGGCGCGGCCGTCGAATCCAGGCCTGACAACGATTCCGCGTTGCTCCAGCCAGGGCATCGCGCGGTGGAGCGGCCCGGTCGCGATGATGTAGAGGGCGACGAATTCGCCTTCTTGTGTGCCGTATGCGGTGGACTTGACGATCAGGTCGGCGAGTAGATCTTTGGCCTCGGCCAGGTCGGCTCTGTGCCGCTGCAGTTCGGCTATCAGCGCGTCCTCGTCCAGTACGCCGCATCGGGCGCACACGTAGGTGTCATCGAGCTCGTGTGAGCCGTACTCGCCATGGGATGAGATGCAGGTGCTCATGTGGGCCACCCGCTCTCCAGCATCAACGTGCCGCCCGTGGAGGCGGCCTGCAGCGCGTTGTGGATGCGGCGGAACAGGATCGGGGCGTGGCCCAGCAGGTCGGCGCGGCGGCCGCCGTCACACCACTGCCAGGACAGGATTTCGTCGTTGTCGACGGCGATCGTGGTGTCGTCGACGTGTCCGCCGTCGAAGACGAAGGCGAGCATTTCGGGGCGGCGCCGATGCTGGGGCAGGTAGTCGACGACGAGGAGCCGGCCGGGGCGTACGACGATGCCGAGTTCTTCTTTGACTTCGCGGGCGGCTGCGGTTTTGGGGGCTTCGCCGTGTTCGATGATGCCGCCGGGGATGTCCCAGTAGGGCTTGTAGCTGGGTTGGACGAGGAGGGTTCGTCGGCGGGTGTCGTGGAAGAGGATGCCTGCGGCTGTGTTCATGTGCGGGCCTTTCCGCGCAGGATGTCGCGGGCCGCGGTCAGCCGGCGGAACAGCTCCGGGTCGCCACCGACATCGGGGTGGTGTTTCTTGGCGGCCCACCGGTATGCGGCCTCAACCTGCTCCCGGTTGGCTTGAACGTCTGATGGGCTCCAGGGGCATCCGGGATCGCCGGTCAGGAGCTTGGCGGCGTCCTCCCGGCTCATCTCGAATTCGCCGGACTTGGCGGAGATCGCGGTCCAGCCGCGGTACTGCTCACCGCTGCGGGTGACGCCGTATCGGTCGACCGCGCGGAGCGCTTCGAGCGCGAGCGCGATGGCTCGGACGTTGGCCTGCCAGGCTGGTGGGTCGTTGTACCAGAGGGGTTCGTACGCGTCGGAGGCGTATGTCAGTGGGCCGTGCCGGGAGTCGAAGGAGACTTTGACGCCGGGGAAGCCGACTTTGGCGCGGGCGGTGAGCATGCCGTCGCGGCGGATTTCGCCTTCCTTGACGTCGATCTGAAGGATGATCAGCGATCCGCCGAGCAGGTCCACCTCCCGAGTAAGGAGCGCGAGGGTGGATTTCCACGTGGCCTTGAAGCGGCCAGCGTTGGCGCGTGGTGAGGTGATGGGCCGGTCCCAGTGGCCCAGCGGTTGGATCTCGTACCTCACCGGGTACCTCCAGTTTGTGCGCGGGCGGGTTTTACTCGGCCGCCGGGGGCGAGCAGGCTGTAGCCGCAGCTGCGGCAGTCGGCTTGGTAGTCGGTGCGGCCGTCGTGTTCGTGGGGTGGTTGCGGGGTCAGGTGGTCGTTGCAGCGGCGGCATGTGCCGACCGGTCGTTTCTCAGCGCGGGCGCGGAGCCAGGCGGCATGGTCGATCGCCCCGTCGTCGATGACAGTGCGGTACAACCCTTCCGTCTGGCTCATCCCCGCGCCGCCTATTCGTCGCTGTCGGCGGGTGCCGGGTCAGCGTCGGGGTTCGCGGCGTCGAACAGGGTCGGCTGGGGCATCTCGCCGAGGCGGGCCCGGCACGCCTGCTCGAATAGCCGTTTGGCGTCCTTGACGTCTTTGTCGGAGAGCATCACTTCGATGTGTTCGAAGTTGACGGTGGGTGTTTCGACGCTGCCGTGTTCGTAGTCGATGCTGGTGCGGACGGTGCGGATGCGGGCGATGACGTAGTGGTCTTCGTGGGGTTTTTCGAGGAGCATTTCTTCGATGTTGTCGAGGCCGTTGTATTTCTTTTTGCCTTTGCCGAATTTGGCTTTGATCGCGACGCCCATTGCTGTTTCTCCAATTGGTTTTAGAAGAGCGAATTCGCGGGTGCGAGTTCGGTGATGGTGATGATGAGCAGGCCGGGATGGTCGGCTATCACCGTCTTGGGTAGGGGTTCGCCGACGCGGATGTCGGCGCGGGCGAGGTGCTTGTCGGAGTCGTCGGGGATCAGGCCCCAGCCGGGGACGGGGATTCGGGACTCTTTGCGTGAGAGGTACCGCTCGGGTGTGAGGCCGTCGATTGCGGCTTTGAGGGTGGGGCGCAGGTTTTCTGAGTCGCGTACGGGTGGCCGGCCGCGGAACCTGGCGATCGCCTCGACCTGGATTAGGTCGAGGCGGTGTTCGCCGGTGGGGAGTTGGCCTTGGCGGCAGCTGTCGACGATGGCTTGGCGCCATTGGCGGGTGAGGCGGGAGCGGGCGTAGCGGTTCCAGGTGCCGTTGATTTTGTTGGCGGTGAGCCATTCGCAGGGTGCGAGGATCGTCAGCTGCCACACCCGCCGGGGGGCCGCCGGGTCGGAGTCACTCACGGGGTACTCCGACTCCGGGCGGCGGCTCTTCGCCCTGCCATTCCTCGTCTGCCGCGGAAGCTGCCTCGATTTCGGCGGTGGTGACCCGGGGCGTGGGGAACGCCTCCTCCTTGCTGATCTCCTTGCGGCGCAATGAGCTGAACAGGACGCTCAGCTCGGCGTAGTCGTCGGCTGTCCAGGAGCTGCGCGGTTTGTCGAGCTTTGTCTCGAGTTGCTGCTCGGTGATCCCTCCGCGGCCGAAGTCGGCGACCAGTGTGGCGGTCTTCGGGCCGAGTTCGCGTGCGGTGGGCCGGATCGCTGCCCGGCATCGTTCGGCGGCCGCGGCAACGAACGCCTCGGGCAGCACGGCGAAGATGCATTCGCGGACCCGCCGGGCGCCCTGGTTGGTGTTGTTCTCGTAGATATCCCGCATTGACGTCAGCAGGCCGGGCGTGATGCCCTTCTCGCGGTCGCGTTTGTGGGGTACCAGGAAGCTGTTGGAGACGTAGATGTTGGCCTCGAGGTCCCAGGCGAAGGCGAGCATCTCGGATTCGCCGCGCTCGTCGTTGCGGGCGAGTTCTTTGATGCCGTAGTTGAGGTTGGTCCAGCAGCGGGCGAGCGCCCGGGCGAGGTGGATCGACTCGCCGGTCAGCGTGTTGTTGCCGCGGGGGAACGACCAGAACGCGTGGTCGGCCAGTACCGGTTCGGCGCATGCCCGGCGCATCTCGGCGTCGACACGGGACAGATCCCGGGGCCGGCGCAGGGCGATCTCGACGGCGGCGAGGACCTCGGCGACGGCCCGCGACGATTCGATGGTGGTGGCCTGACTCATCGAGCCCGGTGCGGGGAGGTTGACGTTGACGCTCACCATGGCTCCTTGTCGTGTTGCCGCTCATACCAGGTGGGCAGCGGGATGAGTTCGACTTCTTCGCTGTAGCCGGGCCAGTGGTCGTCGGCGGCGCATTGCGCGTACAGCTCGAGCGCCTCGCGGTTAAGGTCGCGGCCGATCCGCATCGCGACGTGGTCGGGTTGGGCGACGGTGACCAGGTAGGGCGGTGTCTTTTCTTGGAAGATGAGCAGGAAGACGGCGTCGTCGGCGAGGCCGAGCGCGCGGACGGCGGCCAGGTAGGTGTCGCCTTGGATGTGGTAGCCGTAGTCGGCGATGGCTCGGCGGATCGCTTCGGGGGCCGCGGATTTGGCGGTCTTGTAGTCGGGCAGGAGCATGCGGTCGCTGCCGCGTTCGGGTAGGACGTCGACGAGGGCGCGTCGCCAGACGCCGGTGGGTTTGTCTTGCCAGATGAGGGTTTGCTCGGCGGCGCCGCGGGCGGTGAGGAGCTTGGACGCCCACGGGTGTTGGCGCAGCGCTGCCGCCATCTCCTCGACGATCTTGTGCTGGTGTTTGAGGAGCGGGGTTTTGCCTTCGGCGTGCGCGGCGGCGCGGGCGTCCTTGGCGGCGTTGGTGCGCCAGTCGTTGGCGTCCACGACGACGATGCCTGGGCCGCGGCCCAGGACGAGTTCGTGGGCGGCGTGGCCGAAGTCGAATTCGTCGGTCGGCGCGGGCGGGTTGTCGCGCCAGTACTTGAACAGGGCGGGGCAGGACGGGGGCAGGATCCGCCGGGCGCCGGATGCCGAAAGCGACCCGGACGGGACGGGGTCGGCGTGGTAGATGTCGGCGGGCAGGTCGTACACGCCGGGCTTGGTGATTTCGACGGTGGTCGTGGCGGCGGTCATTGGGGGTCACCGAGCCCGTCGAAGTAGCGCTTGGCGCGGGCGTCTTCGGCGGCGAGTTCGCGTTGCGTCTCGGACAGCGAAACGGGGACATGGCCCAGGAGAGCACCAGCTACCGGGTTGAAGTGGTTGTCGATCGGTCCCGGCCGCGCTGGTGGCTCGGGCTTGATGGCTGGCGGCTTTTCCTGGGCGGCGATGAGGCGTTCGGTGACCCGATGCTCGGCGTACGCGCCGAGCGCCAGCATGGCGGCGATCCCGAACGAGAGGGCCCACCAGGCGGGGTGGACGAAGATGCCCATGACGATGCCGCCGATGAGACCGACGGCGGTGACGACGACAGCGGCGAGGATCGCGGCGGCACGCAAATGTTTCATCGCGGCTTGCCTTCGCCTGAGCCGGCCAGCAGGGCGCGGTAGCTGGCGTATGCGCCCACGGCGGCGCCGGCGGTGAACACGGCGGCCAGGGCGGCGACGGTTTTGAGCTTCACGGGTTGGGCTCCGAATTCTGGTGTGCGGCCCGCCGCCGTCATGGGGCGGGCCGCTGGGGGCGGAGAGCGGTTAGTCCTGCACGAGCCGGATCTCGTCGGCCTGCTCACGCTGCCGGCGGATCTCATAGGTGCCGGGTGCGATACCGGCGTAGCCGTGCTCGGGGTGGGCCAGGTAGGCGGTGGCGCCGTCGGCGACCGTCAGCGTGCCGAGCCGCAACTGCCCGGGGGTGCCGGTGTAGGCGTCCCATCGCACGTCGCCCTCAGCGAGGAGCAGGTGGGTGTTGCCGCCGTTCTCGCCCCGCACGACCGCGACGCCAGCCGCCGGTACGGCGGTCTTCGCTGCGGCGGTGGGCCGGTTGGCCATGACGGCCGGGACGACGATGATGTCGCCCTGTGCCTGCAGGCGGTCCAGGACCGGGACGAGCTGCTCCCGGTCGAGGTGCTCCAGGACGTCGACGCCGTGCCGGTCGATCATCTGTGTGAGTGTGCGCATGTCTCCTCTTTCTGGTTAGGTGCGGCGCGCGAGTTGCGCGTACTGCTTCTCGGTGAGGTCGTATCCCCATGCCGCGGCGGCGATCGGGGTGCGAATGGTGGCAGGGACGGTGAGTCCGAATGAGCGGCGGTGCCCGTCGCGTTCGACGGTTCCGTTGGTGCACAGCAGGACTCGTACGAGCGCGTCGCGGTCGCCGAACAGGTCGAGGGGCTGGGAAAGGCGTAGCTGTTGGCCGGGGTTGCCGGGGTCGGCGACTGGCGGGGACAGCTCGAGGCCGGCCTCGACGACGTATACATCCCAGCCCATCTTTTCGATGGCGCACCGCCGGATTTCCACGTTGCGTTCCGCGTGGATCAGCTCAGCGGTGGGGCCTTCGATCGCCCACTGGGGGACGCGGACGCCATGCCAGGCCCAGATCGACCATCCGTCCGGATAGGACAGCGCAGGTCCGTCCTCGCTGTGGAGCCGGTTTTCGGCGTCACGGTGGAGCAGGGTGGGCCGTTCCGTGAGGATGACGGCGCCCTTGAAAGGCCACCACCAACCAGCTGACTTGGCGACCTCGGTGAGACCTTCGATCCGCTCTGCGCCAGGGACTGCGGCCACGCGATGCATGTAGTCGTAGAACGATAGCCAGGCGTCGTGCTGTCCCCATGCGGACCTACCGACCTGATCCCGGACCTGATCCCGGACCTGAGCCCCGACCTGAGCCCCGACCTGAGCCCCGACCTGAGCCCGGACCTGATCCCAGACCTGATCCCCGACCTGATCCCAGACCTGATCCCGGACCTGAGCCCCGACCTGA
>Ga0070697_100000304_pt1 | contig 39092 bp, 37 predicted proteins | sample KBSK1501metaG_FD_65475 | JGI IMG/M metagenome (GOLD analysis project Ga0070697, IMG submission 65475) | Corn, switchgrass and miscanthus rhizosphere microbial communities from Kellogg Biological Station, Michigan, USA - KBS K1-50-1 metaG | ecosystem: Host-associated > Plants > Roots >...
CGCCACTAGCGCTAGCCACCCTTGCGGGCAGCTAGCACCCGTTCGACTTGCATGTGTCAGGCACGCCGCCAGCGTTAATCCTGAGCCAGGATCAAACTCTCCGTTAAAAACCTCGACCCAACAGGGCTGAGGTTAAAGAATCGAATCAGGGTCCCTACGACATTTCGAAGGGCCTTCTCGGAGAAGTCCGTTCCACTCTTCAATTGTTAAGGTGCTCGCCAGGCCCTAAGCGCGCAGGATGACCTCCCGCCTCTCGGGCAGCTTGAGAATGATACCCCATCGGGCTACGCAATTGTCAAGAAGGTGCAGGCGCCTCCACAGCGTACCCTGGTCGAGACGCCGTTAAACCGTCGCGGCACCCGCCGGCGCCGAAGGCCACCGGTCCCCGCGCCACGGTTCGTATCCGGAATGCGACGCTACTTGACCGGCGGCAGCTGCTCGAGCTCGTCCGCAGCCAGGTCGGTGTAGACCCGGCGGGTCGTAATCTTTGGAATCCGGTCCGCCCTGACCTCCACCTTGTGGCCACCCCGTGCCAGCTTCACCACGATGCCGTGGAAGATATCGTCCTTCTTGTCGCCCAGCAGCTCCTCCGCCCGGCCGATCTCCTCCCCCGACTCCCCCATCACGGGCGCCTTCTCCGGCATGGCCAGCCAGGCGATCTCCCGTTCTTCGTCGAGTCCTGTCTCGTCCATTAGAACGCCCGCCTCCCCGAGAACGCCCGCGCCAGTGTCAACTCATCGGCGTATTCCAGCTCCCCGCCCACCGGGAGGCCGTGAGCCAACCGAGAGGTTCGCACCCCCAACGGCGCGAGTTGCTCGGCGAGATACGCGGCCGTCGCTTCGCCTTCCATGTCAGGGTCGGTTGCCAGGATGACCTCTGAAACCGGCTCTCGGCGGAGCCGCGCCACGAGTTCGGCAATCTTCAGCTCCGCCGGTCCTACCCCATCGATGGGCGATAAGGCTCCATGTAATACGTGGTACAAGCCGTGATACTCACCAGTTCTCTCAATCGCAAGGACATCGAGGGGTTCCTCGACGACACACAGTACCCCCCGCTCGCGGCGAGCTGACAGACAGATCCCGCACCGTGCTCCCTCGGCGATGAAGAAGCACTCGTCGCAAAAGCGAATCCGCGCCTTGACCTCGACCAGAGCCGCCGCCAGCCGGTCGACCGACTCGCGCGGCGTGCGCAATATATAAAAGGATAGACGCTGGGCCGTCTTCGGCCCGATCCCGGGCAAGCGCCCGAGCTCCTCCATCACCCGCGTCAGCGCCGCCGGAATCTCGGCCACGAGCGACCCCTATCCCATCAAGCCCGGCGGCAGGCCTATCCCCGCCGTCACTGCGCCCATCTCCTTGCTCGCGAGCTCGCGCGCCCTCTCCATGGCGTCGTTCACGGCCGCCAGCACCAGGTCCTGCAGCATCTCGACGTCGGCCGGGTCGACGACTTCGGGCTTGAGCGTCACCGACAGCACCTTCTGGTGGCCGTTTGCAACCACCTCCACCATGCCGCCGCCGGCAGTCCCGGTCACGGTCTTGTTGCCCAGCTCCTCCTGGATCTTCGCCATCCGGGCCTGCATTTGCTGGAGCTGCTTGAGCATCTTGAACTGCTGGCCCATCTAGCCTCTCCCTCGCGGGGTCACCCGCAAGTTGGTCGCATCGAACCGATTCATCGCCTCTTTCACCAATGGGTCATCCATGATCGACGCCGCCGCGCGCGCCGGCGCCAGCGCCGCGGTGGCCGGCTTCTTCTCCTCAGCCACCAGCTCCACCCGTGCCTCCGGTCCGAAGACCTCGCGCACGGCGGCCAGTAGCGTCTCCCGGTTCTTCGGACCATTCGATAGCTCGGCATGCGCCGGATAGCGGAACTCGATCCGCACGAGGCCATCGGTCACGGCGGCGAGCCGCGCCTCCATCAGCAGGCTTCCGACCGGCTTCGGCAATTTTTGCTTCAAGGCGTCCCAGCGGGGGTCCGCACCGAGCACCGCCGGCTGCGCGTCCATCGCCGGCTCGATCAAGCGCTCACCACCAACCGCCTCCGCGGTGGGCGCGGCCACCGGCACCACCGCGTGAACCGGTTGGGTCATGTTGGACAGCAGCGTGACCTCGAGCAGCAGTCGCGCGTCGGCTCCCTTGCGCAGCTCCGGCTCCATCTCCATCAGGCCCTTCCACAGGCCGAGCAGCGCATTCCGCCCGGCCGCGCGCCCGATCCGTTCCAATCCGGCCGACGCCGCGCCACCCAAACTTTCCGCATCGCGATAGCCGACCGACAGCAGCGCCGCCTCGCGGATCGCGCCGAGGAGCCCACGGACCAGTTGACGCACATCGCCACCGGCGTCGTAGAACCTCTGCAGCTCGGTCAGCGTCTGCGCCGCGTCGCCTTCGGTCGCGTAGGCGAGCAGTCGAACCAGCGTGTCCGGGTCGGCGAGCCCGAGCAGCTCGTGCGTCTTCTGCACGGTCAACTCCTCGCCGCCTTGCGAGATCAGCTGATCCAGCAGCGTGATCCCATCCCGCATACTGCCTCGAGCCAGCCGCGCCAGCAGTGCCAGGCTTTGCGGGTCCACCTTGACCTGCTCGTTCTCGACGATCGAAGCCAGATGAGCCGCGATCGCTCCAGCCTCGATCCGCCGGAAATCAAACCGTTGGCAGCGCGAGGCCACCGTCACAGGAATCTTGTGCGGCTCGGTCGTTGCCAGGACGAAGACCACATGGGCGGGCGGTTCCTCTAGCGTCTTCAACAGCGCGTTGAACGCCTCGGTCGTCAGCATGTGCGCCTCGTCGATGATGTAAATCTTCACCTTCAGCACCGCCGGCAAATACTTGACCCGTTCGCGCAAATCGCGGATCTCGTCGATGCCGCGGTTGGAGGCCGCGTCGATCTCGATCAGGTCGACGGCGGCGCCGCTGGCAATCTCGACGCAGTTCGCACAGACGCCGCACGGTTCGGCCCCCTGCCGATTCAGGCAGTTGATCGCCTTTGCCAGGATGCGAGCAGTCGACGTCTTCCCGGTTCCGCGAACCCCCGAAAACATGTAGGCATGGGCCACGCGGCCCTGCTCCACCGCGTTCGTCAGGGTCTGGGCAATCGCATCCTGCCCGACCAGGTCGCCAAACTTCTGCGACCGGTACTTGAGGTAAAGAGTCTGGTACGCCATCGGCTGCCTCGACAATTCTACGAGGCTGCGTCGCCGATGACCGCCGTCCTACGGCACGGGTGCGACCAGGCAGGTCGGCCCGCCATCGGCGCGGAGGAACTCATCGAGCTCGACCTCGACGACCGACTCACCCGCGTTGCGCAAGGCCTCGACCGCCGCGGGCTGTCCCTGGGCGATAAAGCAGCGACCACCGACGGCAAGGACGTTCGCGCCGGCGATCTCACGATCCGGGATCACCAACCGTTCGACATCGTCGGGTGCGACCTGCGGGCCGGCCGCATCCAGCGACTGAAATCCTGACGCCGTTCCAACCAGCCGCGTCGCGCGAGTCGGCGTGACGGCCGACGCCAGGTGCAACCGATCGTCGACCGGGCACAGGAATGCCTGGTATCCGATCCGCTGCACGGCCGCGGCGAGTTGCCGCGCCCCCGCCTCATTGCTTCGCGCAGAGATCCCGATCGCCACGCGCCGCCCATAGGTGATCACGTCGCCGCCTTCCAGGGTGCCCGGCTCGCGGATGCCGATCACCTCAGCATTCGGCGCGAGTCCCCGAGCGCACGCGAGCACAGAAGCCACTTCGGGTCGTCGCGACGCCTCGCCTGGCCGTGCCGCAACCAACAGCACGGTCGGACCGCCGGAGGGCCGCGCGAACGCGAGCATGGTATCCCAGGTGAAGCAGGCATCCGGTAGGTCCGGTTCTGCCGGCAGGATCGTCACAAGAACACCGGCGGCCTGGATCGCCCTCACGTAGGCCGCGTGCTGGCGCACCGCGCGCTCCGGATCGATCCGATTGTGCTCCGGATGCTGGGAGATGGCCCGGCGCATCGCTGGGCTGGGGGGTCGCATGATCAGCGGCACGCTCTTACGGTTGACTCCTTAAGAGCGTTCGCTGCGCACGCACATACAGTACGGTGAGTCCGTTCAGCGTGATGAATAGCCACGCAAAAACCGGCCAGAATCCCGGTTTGGCGCCGACAACATCACGCATCAGCAACAGGCTGCCAAAGCCGCAGATCGTGTAAGCAAAGGAAAATCGCAGTGCAGCGGGCGTACGCGGCTGTCCGAGTCGGCTAGGTCCATAGCCGAACCGAGCGGCCCTCGCGCCAGCCACGTCAGGAGTCCGATGCCGATAAGCGTCCAGCCGGCCACCAGCCCGAACTGATCGGGTCGGACGTCGTGGCTGAACAGCCACCGCGAACGTCGCGCAGAACAGCACAAACCATCCGAGAGATACGCCACGCATACCACGAACGCTATCGCAGCGGCGACCGCCCCGTCCAGCTCCCGGTTTTGGATGTCTGATTTCCGCTAGCGAGATCCGGCTCCGACCGCCACAATGGAGGGCAATGATCGCTCCAGCGCTCGACTTCGAACGCTGCTATCGAGCCGTCGAAAGTCGCGACGCCCGCTTCGACGGTTGGTTCATCACCGCCGTCAAGACGACCGGGATCTATTGCCGGCCCAGCTGCCCGACGCCGGTGCGCCCAAAACGCGAGAACGTTCGCTTCTACCCGACGGCGGCCGCGGCACAGCTCGCCGGCTTCCGCGCCTGCAAGCGCTGCCGCCCGGATGCCTCCCCGGGCTCGCCCGAATGGAACGTGCGCGGCGATCTTGTCGGTCGCGCGATGCGCCTGATCGCGGAGGGCATCATCGACCGCGACGGCGTCCCGGCGCTGGCCCGCCGGCTCTCCGTCAGTGAACGTCATCTCCATCGCCTGCTGCTGAACGAGCTCGGAGCCGGCCCGCTTGCGATCGCCCGTGCGCAGCGCGCCCAGACCGCGCGCACGCTGATCGAAACGACAGCCCTGGCGTTCACAGACGTCGCGTTCGCCGCCGGCTTCGAGAGCGTGCGCCAATTCAACGACACGGTTCGAGAGGTGTTCGCGCTCACGCCGACCGCGCTGCGCGCGGCCGGCCGGCGTCGCGGCGACGTCGTCGAAGGCACGTTGAGCCTACGTCTCCCCTACCGGCCGCCGCTGGATTGGCCGGCACTGTCCAGCTGGTTGCGCACCCGGGCGGTGCCCGGGGTCGCGGAGGCCAACGGTCACGCCTATCGGCGCACGCTTCGCCTCCCACGCGGCGCGGCGATCGTCAGCCTCGAGCCAGTCGACGGCCACATCCGGTGCACGCTGAAGCTGGAGTCGATGTCCGACCTGACGAGCGCGGTGCGGCAATGTCGCCGCCTGCTCGACCTCGACGCCGACCCGATGAGCGTCGTCGAGGTCCTCGCCAGGGATCGGCGTCTTTCGTCGATCGTCAAGAAACACCCGGGTTTGCGCGCCCCGGGGGCGGTCGATGGAACCGAGCTCGCGATCCAGGCGGTTCTCGGCCAGCAGGTCTCTCTCGCCACCGCGCGCACGCTGGCAACGCGCCTCGTGACGGCGCACGGCGATGCCATCAAGATCGCCGATCCGACATTGACGCACCTCTTCCCTACCGCGGACGCGATCGCCGCAGCCGATCTATCGAGACTGGGCGTGCCCCAGACTCGGCGAGCAACGCTTCATGCGCTCGTCGTCGCGGTCGCTTGCGGCACGCTCACGCTCGATCCCGGCGACGACCGCGCCGAGACCTACCACAAGCTGTTGGCCTTGCCCGGGATCGGGGAATGGACGGCCGGGTACATCCTGATGCGCGCGCTGGGCGATCCGGATACGTTTCTGCCGTCCGACCTCGGCATCAAGAAGGCCGGCGCGCGCCTCGGCCTCGGCGGCAGTTCGCGCACGATTTCCGAACACGCCGCCGCCTGGCGTCCCTGGCGGACCTACGCGACGCATCAACTGTGGGCGACGCTCACACCAACGCAGAAGGAGGTCTCATGATGCAGACAAAACCGATCTTGCACAGCACCACGCACGCGACGCCGGTCGGCATCCTCACGCTGGTCGCGTCCGATCGCGGCCTCCGTGCCGTCCTCTGGCCGAAACTCTCGGCGCAGAGGGCGGGGATCAGCCCGCGCCCACGTCGCAATCCTGATCATCCAATCTTGCAGAAGACCATCCGTCAGCTGGATGAGTACTTCGCCGGGACGCGCACTAGCTTCGACCTGCCACTCGACCTGGAGGGGACCCGCTTCCAGCTCGCGGCCTGGCGGTCGCTGGCCGACATCCCGTTCGGTGAGACCACCACCTACGGCCGGCAAGCGGCATCGCTTGGCATCCCGGCGGCCGCGCGCGCGGTGGGCGCCGCGAATGGCGCCAACCCTGTGTGCATCGTCCTCCCCTGCCATCGTGTCATCGGCGCGGATGGTTCGTTGACCGGCTTCGGCGGTGGGTTACCTACCAAACAATGGCTGCTCGACCACGAGGCGCAGGTGGCTCGTACCATCTTCGAAGAGCCCCAATGGCCGCAACGCCAACCCGTCCAGACGCGCTTATCCATGCCCGTGGCCTGACCAAACGCTTCGGCAATCTCATCGCGGTCGACGCCATCGACTTCGACGTCGATCGCGGTGAGGCCTTCGGGTTTCTGGGCCCCAACGGAGCCGGCAAAACGTCGACGATGCGCATGATCGGCTGCGTATCTCCACCATCGGGCGGCACGCTGAGTGTCCTGGGAATGGACCCGCTACGGGACGGCCCGCGGATTCGCGCCCGGCTCGGCGTGGTCCCACAAGCCGACACACTCGACCGTGAGTTGCGTGTCGAAGAGAATCTGCTGACTTACGCCCGCTACTTCGACCTGCCCTGGGCGATCGCGCGCCAGCGCACTAAAGAGCTGCTGGAGTTCGTCCAGCTGGGCGATCGCGCGCAGTCGGATGTCGAGCCCCTCTCCGGCGGCATGCGACGCCGGCTGAGCATCGCCCGCGCGCTGATCAACGAGCCCGAGCTTCTGCTGCTCGACGAGCCGACGACGGGCCTCGACCCGCAGGCGCGACACATGGTCTGGGATCGCCTTTACCGGCTGAAGCAGCGCGGCGTCACGATCATCCTCACCACTCACTACATGGACGAGGCTGAACAGCTCTGCGACCGGTTGGTCGTTATGGACAAGGCCAGGATCGTTGCGGAAGGATCGCCGCGCAGCCTGATCGATCAGTACTCGAGTCGCGAAGTCCTCGAGTTGCGATTTCCCCTCGACGCCACTCCCGCGCTCGACGGGAAGCTCGTAGGGGTCGCCGATCGAGTCGAGGTGCTGCCCGATCGCGTGCTCGTTTACACGCAGGATGGCGACGCGGCGGTGGCTGCGCTCCACCGGCGGGACGTGCACCCCGAAAGCACGCTCGTGCGCCGCAGCTCGCTCGAAGATGTCTTCCTTCGCCTCACGGGACGCAGCCTGATCGAGTGAGACCACCCCGATGAGCGGCATCATTCGCGTTCTCGAACATCACCTCTGGGTCTACCGCCGGAGCTGGACAGGCACGGTGTTCGTTTCGTTCCTCTTCCCCATCCTCTACTTGCTGGCCATGGGGATCGGTCTCGGCAGCCTGATATCCCGTGGACCGACTCGTATGCTCGCGGGGGTCCCGTACATCAGCTTCATTGCGCCCGGCTTACTGGCGGCGACCACCATGCAGACGGCCTTTTCCGAGACGACCTACCCGATCATGAACCGGGCCTACTGGCTGCGCACCTATGACACGATGCTGGCGACTCCGCTGCGGATCCGCGATCTGCTCGGCGGCGAGGTCATCTGGCTCGTTTTCCGGCTGACCCAGGTTGCGGCCATCTTCTTTCTCGTCATGGTCGTCTTTCGGACCGTCCACTCGCCGCTCGCCCCGCTTTCCATCCTCGTGGCGATGTTCACCGGGCTTGCTTTCGGGATACCCGTGATGGCTTATGCGGCAAGTCAGCGCCGGGACACCGGCTTTTCGGTGATCGGCCGCTTCGTCATCACGCCCTTATTCGTGCTGGGCGGCACATTCTTCCCGATCGATCGTCTCCCGACGCCAGCCCAGGATGTCGCCTGGCTGACCCCGCTCTATCACGGCATCGCGCTATCCCGCGATCTGACCGTCGGCGGAGCTTCGCTGCGAGCCTCGCTGCTCCATCTCAGCGTGCTGGCTGCCTACGTCCTGCTTGGCGTGGGCGCGGCACACATCACATTCCATCGCAAGTTGGCGCAATGATCGGCATGCTCTCGGCGCGAGGAGTCCTCACCCCGGCGGCCCATCGCGCGGCCCACCTGGTTGAACGCAATGCCATCCTCTATCGAAGGTCGTGGATCGTTCTCGTCTCCGGCTTCGTGGAGCCCCTCCTCTACCTCCTTGGGATCGGTTTTGGTGTCGGCTCACTCGTTGGCTCGGTGGTCGTCCAGAACGGCCAGCAGTACCGATACGCCGTGTTCGTTGCGCCGGCACTGATGGCAACATCGGCGATGAACGGCGCCATCTACGAAACTTCGTTCAACTTCTTCCACAACCTGAAGTACATCAAGCTCTATGACGGGATGCTCGCCACGCCGCTCGGTGTCGGCGACGTCGCGCTTGGCGTGGTTGCCTGGGCGGTAATCCGCGGAAGTCTTTATGCGCTCGGGTTCCTTGTGATCATGGCGGTCCTCGGGCTGGTGACGTCGCCGCTGGCGGTGCTCGCGCTGCCCGGATCGCTCCTACTTGGGTTCAGCTTCGCCGCCGTTGGCACCGCGGCGAGCACATACGTGCGGAGCTGGCAGGATTTCACAATCGTCCTTACCGTTTTCATCCCGCTCTTTCTCTTTTCTGGGACGTTCTATCCGATCACGGTCTACCCGCCGTGGCTGCAGCTCGTCGTTCAGCTGACCCCGCTCTATCACGGCGTCGACCTGCTTCGGAGCCTCACGACCGGTTCGATCGGCCCCTGGCTCCTGCTCGACATCGGCTACCTGCTCGCGCTCAGCCTCGCCGCCCTGCTCCTGGCCACCGCCCGCCTCGAGCGCCTGCTGCTCAAGTAGCGGTCGCGCCGAGCCTCGTCGCACCCTGAACTCGTCCGGGAATCTAGTCCCGCCTGGTGACTGCCCGAAGCAAGCCGACGAATATCGGGTGCGGACGGCGGGACTCCGATCGCAGCTGGGGCTGATACAGCGTGGCCAAAAAGAAGGGATGGTCCGTCCGCTCAACGGCTCGGACCTCGCCAGTGTCGTCGATGGCCACCGGCCGCATGCCGTGCTCGCTCGCGATGTGCTGCATCTCCAGTGCGAGACCATAGCTACAGGTTGTGCGCTCGACCGCCTGCAAAGCCCCGTATAGCGTGGCGAGTCGGGAGCCTGGTGCCAGCGTCACGGTAATCGTCTGGCCCTGGAGCGAGCAGCCGAGCAGTGAAATGACTTCCGTACCGCCGGCCCCATACTCGGCATGGGTGGCATCTCGGATCCCGGCCAGGTTCCGGGCGTGCTCCACGAGCACGTGTTGAAAGCCTCCTCATGTTCCCACGAGTGGAATGCCCTTCTCGCGTGCACTCCGGATGATCTCGAGGGCTCGCTCTCGATTACGGTACGGGCTGTCCGGCCCAACCACGACGGCCGCGCCGGGGTCGGCGATCAGGTGGCTTTCGATCGTGTCCGTCGGCACGACGCGGACCTCGAGGGGCATGCTGAGGCTGTGCGCGGCGTGATCGAGGGCGGCGAGAGTGGCGACGTGGTAGTCCTGGTCCGGCGGTAGGTCGATCAGGACCGTGATGACCGGAGCCTGCATCCGGCCGCCGTCGACCGGCGCGAGGCCGGCTTGTGCGGCCGACGAACCCGTCCGCGCCATTGACCCGCTACATTACTAGGGAATGCACCCCGGGAACAATCTGACGCGGGATGAAGCCCGCCAGCGGGCCGAGTTGATTCACACCCCTCTGTACGACGTTTCGCTCGATCTCACGAGGGAAAGCGACACCTTTGCCTGCGAAGCCACCATTCATTTCCTTTGCCATGAGCCTGGCGCCAGCACCTTTATCGATTTCCTGGCGCCCTCGGTCGACAGCTGCGAGCTCAACGGCGAGGAAGTCCCCAAGGAGGCCTTCAACGGCGCGCGCATCGCGCTCGAGAACCTGCGTGAGGCGAACGAGCTCCATGTGATCGGAACCTGCGACTACCAGAACGTCGGCGCCGGACTCAACAAGTTCAAAGATCCCGTCGACCACAAGACCTACCTGCACACCCAGTTCGAGACCTTCGACGCCCACCGGATGTTTCCCTGCTTCGATCAGCCGGACCTGAAGGCGACCTTTACCTTCACGGTGCTGGCCCCCACCGACTGGGTGGTCGTCTCGAACAATCCTGGCCAGGCGCAGCCGGTCGCCGGCAAGGAGAACGTCAAGCGATGGACGTTCGGGGCCACGCCCAAGATGTCGTCGTACCTGACCGCGATCGTCGCCGGCCCCTACCACGGCGTCCGCGACCGGCACGGCGACATCGACCTGGGCATCTTCTGCCGGCAGTCGCTGGCCCAGTATCTCGATCCCGAGGAGATCTTCACCGTCACCAAGCAGGGCCTCGACTTTTACGGCCAGGCCTACAAGTACCCCTACCCCTTCCAGAAGTACGACCAGCTGTTCGTCCCCGAATTCAGCGCCGGCGCGATGGAAAACATCGGATGCGTCACCTTCAACGAGGCCATGCTCTTTCGTTCGAAGGTGACAGAGGCGGTCCGCGAGGATCGCGCAAATGCCATTCTGCACGAGATGGCGCACATGTGGTTCGGCGACCTGGTCACAATGCGCTGGTGGGACGACCTCTGGCTGAACGAAAGCTTCGCCACCTTCATGTCGGTGCTCTGTCAGGTGGAGGCGACACGCTTCAAGAATGGGTGGGTCACCTTCGCGAATCAGTACAAAGCCGGCGCCCGCCGCCAGGACCAGCTACCCACGACCCATCCCATCGCCGCGGACGTCCCGGACATCGAGTCCGTTTATCTGAATTTCGACGCGATCACCTACAACAAGGGTGCCTGCGTGCTCCGCCAGCTGGTCGCCTATGTCGGCCAGGACACGTTCCTCCGCGGCGTGCAGCGCTACGTCAAGCAGCGGCAGTATTCGAACGCGAGCCTCGCGGACTTCCTCTCCGATGTCGAAGCCGGCTCGGGACGCGACCTCAAGGCCTGGTCCAAACTCTGGCTGGAGACGGCCGGCCTCAATACGTTGCGGCCCGAGGCGACCGCGCAGAGTCAGACGATCGGCTCCCTCGCCATCAAGCAGGAGGCACCTCCCGAGCACCCGACGATCCGTCCGCACCGGCTCGCGGTCGGGCTCTATGACCGCCAAACCGATGGATTGCAGCTGCGCCGTCGAGTCGAGCTCGACGTCACCCAGGAAAACACCCCGGTTAGCGATCTCGTCGGCGAGCGGCTGGCCGACCTGACGCTCGTCAATGACCTCGACCTGACCTACGCAAAGATCCGGCTCGACGAGCGCTCTCTGGCGACGGCCAGCGAGCATCTCGCCCAGCTCTCCGACCCACTGGCGCGCGCGATCAGCTGGGCCGCGCTCTGGGACATGCTGCGCGACGCCGAGATTCCCGCGCGGCGTTACCTGCCGCTGATCCTCGAGAACATCCACGGCGAAACCGACATCGGCGTCGTCCAGGACCTGCTGGCGCAGGCCTCGTCAGCCGTCTGGGTCTACGGCGATCCCGACAATGCCGACGCGGCGCTGAAGACCCTGGCCGACCACGCGCTACGGGCGCTCGACGGCGCCGCTCCCGGTAGCGACCTCCAGCTCTCCTGGGCTCACGCCTTCATCAACGCGTCCCGCTCTCCGGAGCACCTGTCGATCATCCGCGGCCTGCTGGATGGCATCAAGGTCTTCACCGGTCTGAAGGTCGACACCGACCTGCGGTGGTCGATCGTTAATGCGCTGGCCGGCGTCGGCGCCGACGATGGCCTGATCGATGCCGAGTTGAAACGCGACCCCACCGACGAAGGCCAGCGTCATGCAGCCGCGGCTCGCGCCGCGCGTCCCACGGCGGAAGCGAAGGAGCAGGTTTGGGCGGCGCTCATGGAGGACCTCACTCTTCCGCTGGCCACGATGCGGTCGATGATGCGCGGCTTTCACCGCTTCGATCAACGACGCCTACTCGAGGCCTACACCGCCCGTTATTTCCAGGCGCTGGCGAATTTCTGGAAAGAGCGTGACATCGAGATCGCCCTCGCCTTCAGCCGCACGATGTACCCCTCGGTCGTGGTCGGTGATGAGACGGTGGAGGCGACCGACCAGTATCTCGCCGCCGACAACGTGCCCGGGCCGGTGCGACGAATTCTCCTCGAAGGCAAGGACAACATGCTTCGGGCGATGCGCGGCCGCGCCGTCGACGCCGCTGCCGCCGAAAAGGTCCCGGCACAACGATAGACTCCGGGAGGCCGGCGGCGGAAGACTGCTGGGCGCTGTGGATCCGCCAGCGGCGCCAGGGCGGCGCCACGATACCCCCCGAGATGCTGACGGAGTTACAGCGCTACCGCGACCGCGTCCTCGACAACGCGGCCATCCAGCCAGGTGACGTGATCCTCGATGTCGGCTGCGGTGACGGGCTGATCGGGTTCGGGGCTCTCGAACGTGTCGGTAACACTGGCCGGGTGATCTTCAGCGACATCTCCGCGGAACTCATCGGGCGATGCCAGGGGACCGCCTCGAACATGCCCTCCCCCCTTGCGGGAGAGGGCCGGGGTGGGGGGTCTCTGCTCGACCGCTGTCGCTTTGTGGTCAACGCCGCCGACGACCTCCATGACATCGCCGATACCTCCGTCGATGTCGTTACCACGCGCTCGGTGCTGATCTATGTCGACCGCAAAGACCGCGCGTTCGCCGAGTTCTTCCGAGTGCTGCGGCCGGGCGGGCGGATCTCGATCGGCGAGCCGATCAACCGCTTCACGTATCCCGAGCCACGTGGACGATTTCTCGGCTACGATGTCATGCCAGTCGTCGAGACCGCCGACAAGCTCGAAGCCTTCTTCGATCGCGAGGAGCGTCCGAAAATCACCGCGATGATGGACTTCGACGAGCGCGACCTGGTCGCGATCGCGGAGCGTAGCGGCTTCCACAACATCCATCTCGACTTGGAGGCCGACATCAAAGCCCCACAAGCCGAGAACTGGACCCGATTCATCCAGAGCGCCGGCAACCCCCTCTCCCCCACGCTCGAGGAAGCCATGCACGCGTCGCTCACTCCAGGCGAGCGCGACCGTTTCAGCGCTCATCTCAAGCCGCTGGTGGAGTCCGGTACCGGCGCGCAACGGCGCGCCTTCGCCTTCCTGACCATAAAGAAGCCGTTCGAATGACAACGAAGCGTTCTGAGCCGGCAGTGTTCCGGCTTCCGGGCGATAACGTCAACCTGAGGCGCTTCCGACTGTCGGATGAGGCGGCAGTCTGGGCGGGCCGCGTAACCGCCGAACCGATCGCTTTTCCCACGGGCCCTGGACGGCGCAGCCGTCTTCGAAAACGGCTGCTCGGGTCGGGTCGATTCCAACGGGGCTCGCTCGACCTCGCCATCGAGTCGAACGGCCGCCTGATCGGCGACGTGCAAGCACGCCAGGGTATGGGCCAGGGACTACCGCCTGGCGTGGTCGAGTTGGGAGTCGACGTGTACCACCCGGACCAGCGCCGAAAGGGCTACGGAGCCGAAGCGGTCGCCTTGCTGACCACCTGGCTTTTTGACCACGGCATTGCGGAGCGTGTGCAGGCGAGCACCGCGGTTGGTAACGTCCCTATGCGACGAGTCCTCGAGAAGCTGGGCTTCAGGTTCGAAGGCGTGATGCGCGGCTTCATGCCGGTGGGCTCTAGCCGCGAAGACTTCGCGCTCTACGCGGTTACGAAGGGCGAATGGCACGTCAACGCCCATCGACCTGGCGCGCGGCGACGGCCGCCGTATGTACCTCCAGCTGCACGCTAATTCGCATGCAAGTGGGAAGCGGAAGGGCCGTTGTACCGTCTAATGTACGCGCCATTTCCGGCGCCGATCCACGGCGAACCGGCACCGCCCGTCATTCGGCCTCGGCGGTCGGGCCCGAACTGGATTCGAATCGTGATTGTCGGAACAGTCGGAGGGCTCCTCATCGTGGGCGGCCTGGCACTCGCTGGGTCTCTCGCGAAGGGATGGAATGCGGGAGGCACGTTTGGCGTTCCCCAGGACTTTCCGATCTATCCGGGCGCCGGGCTGATCGGGGTCAAGGAGACTCTTGGGACGAACGGAACCTCCGTCAGCGCCAGCTGGGATGCGTCCGCGTCGCTCGATACCGTAACCGCCTACTACTCCGACCGATTGAGCCAGTCACCCTGGGCGATCGTCCGGAAGAATGCCAACGATGGAACCTGGGAGTTTCAGCGCATCGACGGCAAGATGCGTGGCCTTATTCAGCTGTCAGGTCACGGCCAGAGTACGCGTATCGACATCCTGTTAAACAAATAGCATGTGACGAGGAACGCCCGGCATGCGCAATCTGTCGAGCCGTAAGTCAGCGGACGCGGACAAATTTCACCTCGGCGAGATCACGTGCCCATCTGGTGTCCTCGTGATCATCGACATGGGGTACATGCGGTTCTGGTCCGGCCGCCATGAGCCCCTCCCTCGGCTTGACGAAATCGATGACCCCGAAGTCAGGGCCGGAGCCGCCTCGAGGGCAGACTATTTCATTGCTGGCAAAGATGCCACCCAGGTCGCCCGTCTCGCGGATTTTTCGAGCTTTCACTTTCTCTATGACCGGTCCCTCGAGGGGATTGAGACGGTCGCCGACAAGATTGCGAGCTTAGCCCAGGAACACGGGCTGGACGCTCATGTTGAACGCGAGCCCCGCCAGATCTCGCATCGCGAGCGCGCACAACGCGTGGCCGATCTTGGCGGAGGCGACTTCCCGATGGAGGGACCCTGGGTGGGCGCTGTCGGCACGCTCTCCAACAGGCCACTGACCGTTAGGGGTCGCCGGCAGGACTACGGTGGAAACGTCGGCGTGCGCTGGGCGGAGGTATCGATCGAGGTGAGCCGGAAACCCGTCGAGACCTCGATCCGGGTCGGCGACGTCGCGGTCGACCACGGGCTGATCCTCCTCGGCGATGCAGACGCGCTCGGCAGCTGGCGGCACTATGGGTCGCTGGATGGCCTGTGCGATGTCGCCTTTTTTGGTCGTGAGGAAGACGCGGCGCGAGAGGCGCTGGCGGCACAACGCCTGGCCGATAGCTGGAGCTGGGGAGCCTCGGGCTGGAGAAACATCACGCCTGAGGAAGGCAAGCGACGGCTGCAACAGGTTCGATCTTGGCTTGGCCCAGGTTCGCCGATCGGCCGCTTGGTGCTTGAGTACCGGCCCCACTCGCACTTTTACCTGGTCATGGAACAAATTCGATCAGGTCGTCCTGAAGTCGGCGCGTTAGCCCTTGATGGTGCGGTGCTCCTCGGCCTGAACACGTCGTGGGGCGACGGCCTCTACCCCATCTGGGTCGATCGGGACAAAGCCGGAGCGGTCGTGGCTATCAGGTTGGAGCTCGGGTCCGAAAAGCGCCGGCAATTGATGGAACAGGTCTGGGCTCGCGCCGTTGCCGAGTCTCAGTAAAGAAGTTCCGCGGCCTGTCGGGCGATCACGGCATCCTCGCGCGCCTCGACCCGCAGCAGCGCGACGGCACTGTCAGCCGGGCTGATCACGGCGTCGTTTCGGACGTCCGTACCGGGGACTGCACCGAGCCCGAGTTGGGCGAGCCGCCCGATGATCGCCGACCGCACTGACGCGGCGTGTTCGCCGATGCCACCGGTGAAGACCAGGGCGTCGAGGCGAGGGAGTGCGGTGGCCGCCGCCGCGATGCCCGCCGCGGCGCGGTTGACGAACATGTCGATGGCGAGCTGGGCGCGCTTGCTCCCCGCCCCGGCGGCCTTCTCGAGCTCGCGCATCCCAACAGCGCGGCCAGACACGCCGACCAGTCCGGACCGGTGATCGAGCGCAGTCTCCAGCTCCCGCCAGCCCGTTCGCCGTGTCCTCAACATATAGAGAAGGATGCCGGGGTCGATCGACCCCGACCGCGTGCCCATCATCAGGCCTTCCATCGGCGTCAGCCCCATCGAGGTCGCGATGGACTTTCCACCCAGCACGGCGGTCACCGAACAGCCGCTGCCGAGGTGGGCCACCACCAGCGCGAGTTCACCCGCCGGACGCCCGAGCAGTTCCGCGGCCCGACGCGTCGACCATTCCACGGACAGCCCGTGGAAGCCGAAGCGCCGGATGCCGTACTCGCGATGCCAGTGCCACGGCACCGGATAGAGGAACTGCTCCTCGCCCAGCGTAGCGTGGAAGGCGGTGTCGAACGCCGCGACCTGGGGAATCGCGGGGAGGGCCGAGCGGGCGGCGCGGATGGTGGCGGCGGCCACCCGGTTGTGCAGCGGCGCGAACTCGGCCAATGCCTCGATGCCCTTCAAGACCCGGTCGTCGACCCGCACCGCCGACTGAAACCGCGTCCCGCCGTGCACGACCCGATGCCCGACCGCCTCGACGGGATATTGCCTCCTCTTTTGCCGCGAATATTCCCTCCCCCTTTGCGGGGGAGGGTCAGGGTGGCGGGGAATAATCCCCAACTTCGACAGCAGCGACCGGACGGTTCGGTCGAGCCCTCGCCGCTGAGTCGCGTCCGCCCCGAGCGAGACCTCGTCTTTGGCGAGCGCCGCGAGATCGACGCTGTCGACGATGCTGCCCTTCAGTGAGCTAGAGCCGACATTCAGGACGAGGACGCGCATGCGGCTCTTTCCGCTCCCCCTCGCAGAACTCTCCCTCCCCCGCTCGCGGGGGAGGGTCGGGGTGGGGGCGGGGTGGGGGCGATCAGTAGGGCCAGATCCAGTCGCGCACGTCCGGCACGTCCTCGCCATGGTCCCGCGTGTATTGCCGGTGCCGGAGCCGTTCGTCCACCATGTGCTGGCGAACGTGCCCCGCGCGCGAGCCCAGCCCGGGAACCCGGTCGATGACGTCCATCACCAGGTGGAACCGGTCCAGGTCGTTGAGCATCACCATGTCGAATGGCGTCGTCGTTGTCCCCTCTTCCTTGTACCCTCGGACGTGCAAATTGCCGTGGTTCGTCCGTCGATAGGTCAGGCGATGGATCAGCCATGGATAGCCGTGATAGGCGAAGATCACGGGCCGGTTGGTGGTGAAGAGCGCGTCGAACTCCGCGTCCGAGAGGCCGTGCGGATGCTCCGCCTGCGGTTGGAGCTTCATCAGGTCGACCACATTGACGACCCGCACCGTGAGATCGGGCAGATGCTTACGGATGAGGTCGGTCGCAGCCAGCGTTTCCAGCGTCGGGATGTCGCCGGCGCAGGCCATCACGACATCCGGCTCACCGGTGTCGTTGCTGGCCCAGTCCCAGATCCCGATCCCGCGGGTGCAGTGGACGATTGCGTCGTCCATCGGCAGGTAGTTGAGCGATCGCTGCTTGCCGGCCACGATCACGTTCACATACTGCTTGCTCCTCAGACAGTGGTCCGCGATCGAGAGCAGGCAGTTCGTGTCGGGAGCCAGGTATACGCGCACGACCTCGGGCTTCTTGTTCATGACGAGGTCGATGAAGCCCGGATCCTGGTGGGTGAAGCCGTTATGGTCCTGGCGCCAGACGTGCGAGCTCAGCAGGTAATTGAACGACGGGATCGGCCGGCGCCACGGAATTCGATTCGTCACCTCGAGCCACTTCGCGTGCTGGTTGAACATCGCGTCCACGATGTGGATGAACGCCTCGTAGCAGTTGAACAGGCCGTGCCGGCCGGTCAGCGTGTAGCCCTCGAGCCAGCCCTGGCAAAGGTGCTCGCTCAGCACCTCCATCACCCGGCCGTCGGGCGCGAGGTGGTCATCGATCGGCAGCGTTTCCGCCAGCCAGGTCCGGTTGGTCACATCGAAGACGGCGCTGAGGCGGTTCGATGCCGTTTCATCCGGTCCCGTCAAACGGAAGTTCCGCGGATTGTGGGCGATGACGTCGCGCAGGAACCGTCCCAGGACCTTCGTCGCCTCGTCAAAGGTGGTCCCGGGCTTGTCGACCTTGACCGCGTAATCGCGGAAGTCCGGCAACCGCAGCTCCTGGGTCAGCTCACCGCCATTCGTGTGCGGATTCGCGCTCATCCGCCGCTGACCCGTTGGTGGCAGCTCCGCCAGCTCGGCAGTCAGCGCGCCGTTATCGTCGAAGAGCTGCTCGGCATGGTAGCTGCGTAACCACTCATCGAGGATCCGGAGATGCTCCGGGTTTGTCATGTCGTCCACCGGCACCTGGTGCGATCGCCAGGTCCCCTCGACGGGCAAGCCGTCGACTACCTTTGGGCCGGTCCAGCCCTTCGGCGTGCGCATCACGATCATCGGCCAAGGGGGACGAGTCGCCCGCTTCTTCCTGCGCGCGGCGCCCTGGATCTCCTCGATCTCGTCAAGCACGAGCTCGAGCAGGGCCGCCATGCGCTGGTGCATGTCCATCGGGTCATCCCCGGCGATGATGTACGGCGTGTAGCCATAGCCTTCGAGCAGCTGGCGCAGCTCGCTCTCGGGGATTCGCGCCAGGATCGTTGGGTTCGCGATCTTCCACCCATTCAAGTGAAGGATGGGAAGCACGGCGCCGTCGGTAATCGGGTCGCAGAACTTGTTCGAGTGCCAGCTGGCCGCGAGTGGGCCGGTCTCCGCCTCGCCGTCCCCAATCACGCAGAAGACCTTGAGTTCCGGGTTGTCGAAGGCCGCGCCGTAGGCGTGGGTGAGCGCATAGCCGAGCTCGCCCCCTTCGTGGATCGATCCGGGCGTCTCCGGCGCGTCGTGGCTTGGGATGCCGCCCGGGAATGAGAATTGTCGGAAGAGTTTTTGCAAGCCAACGGCATCGCGGCTGACCGCCGGATAAACCTCACTGTAGGTGCCCTCGAGATAGGCGTTCGCGACCATCGCCGGCCCGCCATGGCCGGGGCCGCAGATGAAGATGGCGTCGAGGTCCCGCGCCTTGATCACCCGGTTCAGATGCGCGTAAAGGAAATTCAGACCGGGCGTTGTCCCCCAGTGGCCCAGCAGCCGTGGTTTGATGTGCTTGACCTGGAGCGGCTCGCGTAACAGGGGGTTATTCAGCAGGTAGATCTGGCCGACCGAAAGGTAGTTCGCCGCACGCCAGTACGCGTTCAGTTTCTTGAGTTCGTCCTCGTTCAGCGGCCCTTGAGCAAGAGTAGCGGCCGGTCGCGGCCCGGTTTGCATACCCCTCACGATAACGTGACAGGGCCCCCTGATGGTTGCTGCCGTTCAGTCCGTAGACTGGCCTGCGGATGAAGAAGCCGGTAACGAAACGCAAGCCGACCGTGGCCAAGAAACGCAAACCGGCACCAAAGCCGAAGCCGAAGCCAAGTACGAAGCCTTCGCCGTCGTCCACACCGTCACCAGGACCAACCCCGAAGGGACCGATTCAGCACGTCGTGATCATCGTCAAGGAAAACCACGCCTTCGACAATTACTTCGGCCGTTTTCCTGGCGCCGACGGCGATCCAAATCTCCCAACCGCGTCCGATCCGCCGTCAACCGACCATCCGCACGACCACGCGTCCTGGCTGAAGCGTGCCACCGGGGCCACCAAGGAACAGTATGGCCAGCCGAACATTCCGAACTACTGGCGCTACGCGCAGCAGTACACACTCTGCGACAAGTACTTCACTGCGATTGCTGGCCCGTCGACGCCGAACCACCTGATGCTGATCGCGGCCGACTCGCCGATCATCAACAACCCGCACTACCGTGACCCGATAAACATACAGCCCCCGTTCAACCTGCCGTCGCTCCCTGCCAATCTGGAGAAAGCCGGCCTCACCTGGCGCAACTACGGTGGCTATGCGCAGGGCTACATCACCGCGCTGAAGGGCAGTAAGAACAATGTCGAGGCGACGCAATTCGCGACCGACGCCGCCGCCGGAAAACTTCCAAGCGTCTCGTGGCTCTACGGCCCGACCGGGCTCAGCGAGCACCCCGTCGAGTCGGTCCGTGCCGGCCAGAAGTGGACCGCAGATCAGGTCGATGCCATCGTCAAGGGTGGCCTCTGGCCCAACACCATGATCTTCATCACTTGGGACGACTGGGGTGGTTGGTACGACCACGTCACTCCGCCACTGGTCGAGAAATGGACGGACGGGACGCAGTTCACCTATGGGACCCGGGTCGGATGCCTGGTCTTGAGCCCTTACGCGAAGGCGGGGTACATCTCGCACACCCAGCATTCGCACGTCAGCCTCGTAAAGTTCTGCGAGACGACATTCGGGCTGCAGCCGATCAATGCCCGCGACAGGGCGGCCGACGACATGTCGGAGTGCTTCGACTTCAAACAGAAGCCACTCGCAGCGCCCGGCCCCGCCCTCTAGGCTTCCGTGCTACACCTCGCGATCCACTGCGGACCTATCGGTGGCGGCTTTGGTTGCGACATGGGCGAGCTGCCGTCGCCGCCCGCCGAACTCGCCATCGTCTTTTACGCCATCGCCGCTGCCGGAGCAGCCACTTCTGCCTATGTGCTGATTTCCGGTCGTCTTCCGGTAAGAGTTGGCCGGCTCAAGCAGATTTGGTCTCAGAGGGCCATGCGTCTGCTCGGCCTGAGTCTCATGATCTGGTCGCTCTTTGTCGTTTGGCTCGCTTGGGATTTGGTGATGCTGAGCCACCGAACTGTGCCGCGTCCGGAGTGGCTCGGCATGCCCCCGTTGCTAGCAATCATCGCAAGCCTTGCGCTCCAGTGGTGGGCCTACCATATCGACCGACGCCGCATGCCACCCGGGTCGTCTAACCGGCGCGACGCTTGAGCCCTGCCACAATCCAGACGACGCTCACGGGCAGCAGGAACAACAGAACGGATCGGGCTTCGTTGGTAAGTTCGAGGCCAAGCCGGCTCAGCGCAAGGTAGCGCTCGAAATCCAGAGAAATCACAATCATCGCCACGACGACGGCGGCACTCCCCAAACCCACCGCCAGCAGCGCAGGACGATAAGGCAACACGAGCGGCACGGTGACGATGACCGCCACGAACAGCAGCAGCAGTAACAGTCCAAATCCGTTCGGGTTTTCCAACGGTGGGGTCCAGCTGCAAAAGATGCCCGAAGGGCCGCCCTTCACCGCCGCTATGCCGACGCAATGGCGCGCTAAGGGAGCGGCAATCAGACAGACCAGCCAGACGATCGCCAGGACCGAGCCAAACCACGTTGCTTGCAGGCGTTTGAGGACGACCGAGGCCGCACGAACCATCACTGTCTAGACGTTGGCTGCGCCGAAAGGTTCCGAGATGTAACACCCGTCCCACGGCTGCCGTTTCCGCCGCGCTCAGCCGTTGGAAGAATCGTGACCTTCCTCGAGCCTCTGCTCATGGTCGCCATGCTGGCTGGCGCGGCCTTAACCCTGCTGACCGCCGGCCTGGCTGGCTTTCGCCTCGCGAAGCGCCGGGCCGCCCCCCAGCGGGCGGCGCTGCAACTCATTGGTGAGCTCACCTCAGACGGCCTGAAGCAGAGGGCACCAGGCAATGCCGACAAGCTCGCCCGAGCCGCGCTTACCCGCCTTTGGGCGCTGACGGAGCCGGTCACGACACGCCAGCGGCAACTGCTCGAGCAGAACGGCGAGTTGCAGCGCCGTTACGGCCAGGCCCGGGCCCTGATCGACCTGATGGCCGAATTCAACCAGGTCATGCAGCTCACAGCGGTCCTCGATCGCCTGAGCTCCGGCCTCAGCCGTTTCTTCGCCGGTGACGGCGTCGCCATCTGGATCCGAGCGCCGCAGGGCCATTTCGAGCTGGCCGTGAAGGTTGCCGAGGACTTCCCGACGTCGCTCAATCCGCACGACGGTTGGGTTGCCACCGTGATGGCGGGCGGCGCCGGCCCGCTCTTGCCGTTCTGGCTCGACCGCGAGATGCCCTGCATGGCTGCGCCGTTACTCGACGCCCAGGGTCAGCGCATCGGCATGGTGGCGCTTACGTCACCGCGGCGTCTGGCCTATACGGTCGAGGACGGCGCCTTCCTGCGTACGGTCATCGGCCATGCCTCGCTCGCGATCCAGAACGCGACGATGTACGAGTTCATCGACACGCTGTCTCGGATCGACGCACTGACGGGCCTTGCCAACCGGCGAGAGTTCGACCGGTTGCTCCTCCAGGAGATCGATCGTTCGCGCCAGTCGGGCCAGCCCCTCTCCTTGATCATGGCCGACATCGACCACTTCAAGCAGATCAACGACCGCTTCGGTCATCAGGAGGGGGACCGGGCCCTGCAGCAGATCGCGCGGCTGATCCATCTGGTGCCCAGGCGTGCGACTGACGCCGCCTTCCGGATCGGTGGCGAGGAGTTCGCGGTCCTGATGGGTGACACCGACAAGATGGGGGGGCTGGCGCTATCCGAGTCGCTGCGCGGCGTAACCGAGGGCGCCAAATTCCTCCCGAGTGGCGAAACGGTGACGGTCAGCCTGGGTGTCGCCACCTTCCCGGGCGATGGCCAAGACGCGGCGGCCTTGATCGCCGCGGCCGACCGGGCGCTCTACCAGGCCAAGGCGGGCGGCCGGAACCGAGTCGCCGCCGCCTGAAGTCCGCCTCACCCGCGCCAACCTCTCGCGGCGTCTGAAGGAGTGGACGGCCAGAAAGCCGCCATTATTCGACGGATTCATAGGAGGAAACCGTAATGTTCGCGATTCCCGGACCCCACATCCGATTGACGCTTTGGGCGCTTGCCGTTTCGGCAGGCGCGGTGGCCCTGACGGGCGCCCTGCAGGCGTCCGCCGACGATCTCGGCGCGTTCACCTGTATTGACAGGTCCGGCGGCGTCGCCGGCGCGGCCGGGACCATATCCGCCATCCGGATCGCGCATCACGACGGCTACGACCGCCTGGTTATCGGCTTCGCGACCTCCAACAGCATGCCGCAATACCAGCTCACCCAGCAGGCAACGTCGGATTTCGTCCGCGACGCGAGCGGCCAGCCAGTGACGTTGCAGGGGTCGGCGGGCATCCGGGCGGTGCTTCGGAACACCGATATCGCTACTGGTGTCCCGGCGGATTCCACGCCCGGTCTGCCGGCCATCCGAGAGGTGACCCAGATCGGCGACTTCGAACGAGTCACCAGCTATGGCGTGGGCCTGGCAACCCCGGCCTGCTTCCGCGTCCTCGAGCTCAGCGGGCCAACCCGCCTCGTGATCGATGTCGCGACTCCGGCGTCGGCGGCGACCGCGACGCCGTCATCGTCCGGCACGTCGCCGGCGCCCAATTCGTCCACGGCCCCCAGCCAGACAGCGACGCCACTCGACCTCGCCGCGACCGGCCTCCAGGGGCAGCCGGCCCCGTCCGGGAACCTTCCCATCGCGGCGCTGCTCGCAGGGTTGCTCGCGATCGCGACCGGAAGCGCCGTGCTGCTCGCTCGGTGGCGCTGGCTACGGCGGTAGTCATGTTCACCCGTTCGCGACACCCAGGGCGTCGATACCATAGGCATGCTCATGGATCCGACGCTCGGGCGCGTCATCGATCGGTGGCGGGCCGGCGATCGTGACGCCTTCGAAGAGGTGATGGATCGCTACGGCCTCCAGCTGCTACGAACCGCCCGCTTGGTTCTTCGCGACCAGGCATTGGCCGAGGACGCCATCCAGGAAACGTTTCTCAAGGCCTGGCAGCGTATCGGCAGTTTGCGCGACGAAGATCCCGGACCTTGGCTCACCAGAATTGCCATGAATGAAAGCATCTCGGCGTACCGGCGACGGCATCGCTTCCAGGCGCTGACCGAGCGGTTCGGCCGCCTGGGGAGCGCCAAACGCGATGTCTCCAGCGAGGCGCGGCTGGACCTGGCCCACGCGCTCGACCAGCTCACCGCCGAGCAGCGCGGTGCGATCGCACTTCATTACTACCAGGACCTCAGTGTCGAGGAAACGGCCCGGATTCTCAAGGTCCCGGTCGACACGATGAAGTCGCGGCTGAAGATGGCCTTGCACCGGCTGCGCGAGCTAACCGGGTCTGAGGAGGCATCCGCGTGAGCGACAACTTCGAGAAGAACCTGCGCGACCACCTGCATAGCGAAGCGCAGGAGACCCGTGAGTTCCCGCGCCGGCTGCGCGGCCGGATCCGAGACGGCATCGCTCCGCGCACCCGGGCGCGCATCGCGCCGCAGCTCGCGCTGGCGGGCGCACTCGTGCTGGTCGCGGTCGCCGTGCTGGCCTTTCGCAATCCCACGATCATCAACGTGGTCACCACCAACATCAAGCAAATCCTTCAGCCGAGCCCGTCGCCCACGCCGCAGCCATTTACTTGCACTGATCGGTCGGGAGGTACGATCGGCATCTCATCGCAGCTCAGCGCGATTCGGACCGCGCCGCACGATGGCTATGACCGCATCGTGTTCGACTTCACCGGTCAGATCCCGTCATACGACCTCACCCGGCAAGACTCCGCGACCTTCGTGCGGGACGCCAGCGGGCAACCGGTGACCCTGGACGGCGGCGGCGGCCTCAAGCTGATCTTCCGCGACACCGACCTCGCTTCGGGGGTGCCATCGGATACGACGCCGGCGCTCGCGTCAGTGCGCGAGATTGCGCAGATCGGCAACTTCGAACGGGTCGTGAGCTACGGCATCGGCATTTCCTCGTCGCAATGCGTTCGGGTTCTCGAGCTCAGTGGCCCATCCCGTCTCGTGGTCGACGTCGCCACCACGGCCTCCGCATCAACGACGGCCGCGCCGACGCCGCTACCGACCGCCCCCGCCGCGACCGATCTCGGGCCCTTCACCTGCCAGGACCGCAGCGGTGGAACGAGTGGCAGCCCGGCGATGCAGTTGACTGACATGCGAGTCGCCCACCAACCCGGCTATGACCGGATCGTCTTCGAGTTCGCGCCGCAGGCCGGCGCTGTACCGCGAGTTCCTGGTTACACCCTGTTCCGCCAGGCGTCGGCCCAATTCGTCCGTGACCCGAGCGGCCAGCCGGTCACGATGCGTGGATCCTACGGCCTGCGCGTCGTCTTCCAGCAGGCAACGGGCATGACCAGCTATACGAAGAGCCGCGACCTAACCCCGAGCCTCCCTGTCGTCCAGGAGGTGGAACAGCTCGGCGACTTCGAAGCCGTGCTGAGCTGGGGCGCCGGCCTGTCGCGCGAGTCGTGCATCCGGACGCTGGAATTGAGCAACCCGAGCCGCCTCGTCATCGACGTCCAGACCCCCTAGAAGCGACCCACCCGTTGGTTTAGTTCGCTAACGCGACGCTCCGCTCCGGCCGCCGGCTCCGCGTAACATGCCCCAGGATGAGACCCAAGCGCAAGCCCAGACCACGGTCTGTCTTCTCGCTGCCCCGGACCGGTTACGTCCGCACCTCGGAAGCGTTGCGAAAACCGAAGCGACCAACGCGGTTGCCGCAGCGGAAGGGGGAGAGCGACAAGGATTACGCGGCCCGGCTGGACGCTGCTCGAGAGGAAGCCTACGAACGGGCGCGGCGGCTGCGGGGCGCCACTCGCGCCACCGCCGGCAGGCGGTAGCCAACAGTGCGGTCCGTCTCGTGAGCAAGCCTGGGTGGAACCAGTCCGTTACATCTGCCGTTGATTCGGCCCCGCCTCTCGCCATCCCGCTCAGCAGTCCTTTTCACGATCAATGCGATCGGGATCTCCTGGCTATGCTGGCTCCCCCTGGTGGCGGCCAACCACCACATCGGCTTCGTCCCGCCGTCCGTCGAGCCGCTGCTCATCCTGCTGGGCACATTCGGCCCCTTCTTCGCCGCGGTCGGGATGGTCTCCCGGACGTCCGGATTCCGCGGGCTCCAGGCCTTCATCGGTCAGGCCTTCCGCTGGCGGGTCGGCATCCAGTGGTACGCCGCCGCGCTCATCGCGCCCGCTGCGATCCGGATAATGGTTCTCTACATCCACGTCTTGAAGGGCGGCACCGTCCCCGACCTGTCGGATGCCACCCGCTGGCTCGCCGTCCCTTCAACCTTTTTGCTGGTGTTGCTCATCGGCGGACCGACTGGCGAGGAGTTTGGCTGGCGCGGCTTTCTCCTGCAACGGGTTCAGCCTGTCTTTGGAATGTTTGGCGCGTCCATCGTGATTGGGGTGATCTCGACACTCTGGCACCTGCCGCTCTTTTGGATCCCCGGCACAGCCCAGAGTCACCTGCCGATCGCTATCTTCGCGGTGCGCACGGTGGCGCTCTCGGTCATTTCGACCTGGCTCTACAACGGCACACGGAGGAGCCTGCTCTTCGTCCTCCTCTTCCACGCTTCGTTGAATACCTGGCCGAATACCATCTATATCCTCGAGGCTGAGGGGGCGATCGGTCCCTACGTCAGCACGACCATCATCTATTCAGGATGGGCGCTGCAGTTGCTCATCCTTGGCCTGCTCCGTGGCCGAGGAGACCGTCGTAAACCAGTCGACGCTCCCCCGGCCGTAGCCGCCTGACCCTCAACCACGCGAGGGATGGCCTCACTCCAGCGGTGGATTCGCCCCCGGACGAACGTGGCTACCCTTGTAGGCATGGAAACGCGCCCTCGCGGGTGGGGCTGGATCGGACGGCTGAAGCCGCGCACGTTCGATCGGCTGCTGGTCGGCGTTCTCCTCCTACTGGGGCTGACCACATTCTTCGACCTGCGGTTCGCCGATCAACGGCTGGGTTTCCCGCCGGGCACTCCGGTCGGCATCGCGATCATCGTCGCTGGCGGCCTTGCCCTGTTGCTGCTCCAAACCGCACCACTGCTCTGGCGACGTAGCCATCCGAGCCTGGTTCTCCTCATCGTGGCCGGCGCTTTCGGCGCCAAAGTCTTGCTCGGTTTCAATCCAGGGATCGCCGGGCTCGGGCTTTTGGTCGCGATGTACAGCGTCGCCGCTTACGAGGTCGGGGCTCGGCGGCTGGTTTTTCTGGTCGCCGCCGGTCTTGGCTTCGTGGCGGGCTTCGTCGTCTTCGGCATCACTGGCAATCCGCGGTCGTTCGCCATCACCGTCCCCAGCGTGTTCTTCGTTGCCGCCTGGCTGGTCGGTGATTACCTTCGGACCCGGCGCGCCTATGTCGCTCAGCTGGAAGAACGGGCGGCGCGGCTCGAGCGTGAGCGGGATCAGGATCGGCAGCTCGCGGCCGACGAGGAGCGGACGCGGATTGCGCGCGAGCTCCACGACGTGGTCGCCCACGATGTCAGCGTGATCGCGATCCAGGCCGGCGCGGCGCGGGCGGTGCAGGCCTCCAGGCCCGAGGCGGCGGCGCAGGCGCTGGGCCTGATCGAAACGACGGCGCGGGAGACGCTCATCGAGTTGAATCGGCTGCTCGGGGTGCTGCGCGGAAGCAATGGAGCGACCCCCGATCGCAGCCCGCAGCCCGGGATCGGCCAGCTGGCCGGTCTGGTCGAGGGACTCCGCGCCGCCGGGCTCGAGGTCGATGCCCGGGTCGAGGGTGAGGCGCGGCCACTGCCGCCCGCGCTCGACCTCTCCGCCTATCGAATCTTGCAGGAGGCGACGACCAACGTGCTCAAGCATGCCCGCGCCCGACGCGTCGACATCCGAGTGCGATACACGCAGACGATGCTCGCGCTCGACATCCGCGATGACGGCGCCGGCGATGGTGGCGACCCGGCCTCGTCGTCGGGGCACGGGCTGATCGGGATGCGCGAGCGGGTCGCGCTCTTCGGCGGCGAGCTGCGGGCGCGGCGCGACCCGGCCGGCGGATTCTCGGTCCACGCGCGCCTCCCCATCAGCACTCCCTCACCCTCGCGACCACAGATTCCCTCCCCCCTTGAGTCACTTCCCTCCCCCATTGAGGGGGAGGGTTAGGGTGGGGGGTAATACTCCCTCCCCCCTTGCCGGGGAGGGTCGGGGTGGGAGGCTGATCCGCGTCCTGATCGTCGACGATCAGGCGCTCGTGCGCGCGGGGTTTCGGATGATCCTCGAGGCCCAGCCGGATCTCGAAGTCGTCGGCGAGGCGGGGGACGGATCGGCAGCGATCGATGCGGTCCGCACGCTTCGGCCGGACGTGGTGCTGATGGACATTCGGATGCCCGGCGTCGATGGCATCGAGGCGACTCGCCGCCTGACCGAAGCGGGCGTACCGGGCAAGATCGTCATCCTCACGACATACGACCTGGACGAGTACGTCTTCGACGCGCTGGCCGCCGGCGCGAGCGGCTTCCTGCTCAAGCACGTCCCACCCGAGGAACTGGTCCACGGGGTGCGAGTGGCCGCCGCCGGCGATGCCTTGCTGGCGCCATCGATCACGAAGCGCCTGATCGCGGAATTTGCGAAGCAGCGCGCGCCGGTGCGCGCCACCGGCACTGACCTCAACACCCTGACCGATCGAGAGCGTGAAGTGCTCACGCAGCTGGGCCGCGGGCTCTCGAACCCCGAGATCGCGCGCGAACTGAAAGTCGGGGAAGCAACGGTCAAGACGCACGTGGCCCACGTGCTCGACAAGCTGGGACTCCGTGACCGCGTCCAGGCGGTCATCTTTGCCTATGAGGTCGGGCTGATCAAGCCGGGCTCCCCTTAGGCCCTCCAGAACACCCTTTCAGACTCCCGCCCCCCTTGTGGAGGAGGATCGGGGTGGGGGTATCCCCCTCGAGACGGAGCGCGGCTCCCCCGCGCAGCGGACCCAAAGATCGGGCGCGCAGGTGACGACATCGCGACGCCTTGGCCGTACCGTCAATGCCATAGATCGTTCCTGAAGGAGATAGCCAATGGCAAGTGAAAACGTCATTACGACCCACAAGCTGACCAAGCGATACGGCCCGGCGATCACCGCCGTCGACGCCCTCGACCTCGAGGTGCGGCGCGGCGAGGTCTTCGGATTCCTGGGCCCGAACGGAGCCGGGAAGACCACCACCCTGCGCATGTTGCTGGGACTGATCCGGCCGACCTCCGGATCCGCGACCGTCGCCCAGCACCGGCCCGGTGACCCCGAAGGTCTGCGCCAGATCGGCTCGCTGGTCGAGTCGCCCGCCTTTTATCCGTATTTATCCGGTCGCGAGAACCTCAAGGTCATGGCGGACTACGCCGGCCTCCCCTATAAGCGCGTGGACGCTGCGCTCGAGGAAGTCGACCTGGCCGACCGCGCCAGGGATCGTTTCGGGACCTACTCGATGGGCATGAAGCAACGCCTGGCCGTCGCCGCGGCGTTGATCAAGGAACCCGAGCTGATGATCCTCGACGAGCCGACCAACGGCCTCGACCCCCAAGGCGTCGTCGAGATGCGCCTCTTGATCCGCCGCTTGGGAACCGGCAATCGAACCGTGATGCTGTCGAGCCACCTGCTCAACGAGGTGCAGCAGATCAGCGATCGCGTCGCGATCATCCGCAAGGGCAAGCTCGTGGCACAGGGCACGGTCCACGAACTGCGCGGCGAGTCGGCGATCGTGGTCCGCGTGACACCGGTCGATGCGGCCCGGCGTCAGCTGGATCGCATGCTCGGCGCGGCGGCCGTGACCAGCGTTGACGGCACGCTGCGGCTTGCCGTCGACCCGGTTCGGGCCGCCGATATCAATGAGGCGCTGGTTGGCGCCGGCATCAAGGTCAGCGAGTTGCACGCCGTCGAACGAACTCTCGAGGAAGTCTTCCTCACCCTGACAGGAGAAGGAGCATGATCAACAGTTTCAAAGCGGAATGGCGCAAGTTGCGGCAGCGGCCGGCGGTCTGGGTGCTCTTCGGCATCATGCTCGCCGCCCTCATCCTCTTCGGCTACGCGTTCCAGTGGATCCAGCTTTCGTTTCCCGGGAAGAACTTTCACCCGGAGGGCGGTCTGACCATCGCCCAGCTCAAGACGGCGCTCTACCCGATCAACTTCGTCAAGAACTCTCTCGAGGGCGTCGGCATCGTCGGCAGCATCCTTACGTTGATTCTCGGCGCGCTCGTGGTCGGCAGTGAGTTTGGCTGGGGGACCGTCAAGACGGTCTACACGCAGCGGCCCGGACGGCTGCAGACACTCGCCGGGCAACTGGGGGTTGTGAGCGTGATCGCCGCGATCTTCACCGTTGCCTTCTATGCGGTGGCGGCGGTGGTCAGTCTCGGCGTTGCGCTCGGTGATGGCGCCACCATCACCTGGCCGGCCGCGATCGACATCCTCAAGGCGCTCGGCGCGACCTGGCTCATCTTCGAGTCGTGGAGCCTCTTCGGCATGACGCTGGCGTTTCTCTTCCGCCAGTCGGCGATGGCGATCGGCATCGGGCTTGCGTACGTGCTCGCGATCGAGGGCATTCTCTTCCGGCTGCTCGGCGGCTTCGACGCCGGCTGGGTGACCACGATTGAGAAGTTCTTCCTCGGTCAGAACGCAGGGGCCTTGATCAGTTCCTTCGGCCGGCCTTTCCCGAACCCCGGCGCTGCGCCGGCGATCGTCACGGCCGGGGTCGCGGTGCTGGTGCTGGTCGTCTACTCGCTCGTCTTCACCGGCGTGACCTCGCTCGTCGTGCGAACCCGCGACGTCGCCTGAGTTCTCCCGGTCCCGAGAGGAGCGCACTTCCCGCGCTCCTCTTTTTGACGTCCCCTCCGCGGGCAGGCTAATGAGGGGCCCCCGCTCCGGCGTGGAAAAGCGGGGAGAAAGGGTGGTGGCCTCGTATCCTCGCTTGATGAACGACCACCGGCGTTATGACGGTCTCGCGGATTGGTACGACGAGGAAATCCGGCGGCTGGACGTTACCGCCACTGCTCTTCAGAGTCTGACCGGGCTCCTGGGTCGTGGCCCTGGCAGGTGCCTCGACCTCGGCTGCGGTACCGGCATCGCGATTCCCGATCTGGCCAAATTGGGTTGGACCGTGGTGGGCGTTGATATTTCTGCCGACCAACTGCGGGTGGCACGCGAACAAATCGGTGATCTGGCGGCTGACCTCATCGAGGCCGATGCAAGCCACTTGCCGTTTCCGAGTGGCTCCTACGATGCGGTCGTGTCGATGCTGACACACACCGACTTTGATGATCCTCAGGCAGTCTTTGCCGAGGTTTATCGCGTGCTCCGCCCAAGCGGCAAATTTATCTATGTCGGCACCCATCCATGCTTCGTCACGCCGTACGCCGAACGGAAGCCCGGCGCTAACCTCGTGCTTCATCCAGGCTATCGCCGGCGCGGTCGGACCAGTACCGGTCCGGGATTCGGCCAGGGCATCCGACCTCGGGTCGGCGTCAACCATCAGACCCTCGCTGACTTCCTACAGGCCATTCTCAAGAGCGGCCTTATGCTTGAAGCCATCGACGAACCAGGCGAAGAGGACTATCCGATCCTGCTCAGTGTCGCCGCCGAGCGACCAGTCCGGCGCGAACGGTGCTAGACCGCGCCATACGCACCTTCGGGCCGGCGGCGGCGCTGCTGCTCTCCGCTCTGGCCGTGCTCGCCTTCGTCTTGCTGAGCCAGGGCGTTGCGGGTAGCCATCGATCGGGTGGATGCACGGGGATTCCCATCGTCAATGGCCAGCCGGCGTACCCCTGCACCAACACACCCCCGCCGTAACGTCCGGTCGCTGACCTGTGGTCCGAAGATCCCGGTCGCGATCGCCTCCTCGCGAGTCCAGACCCACATGCGGTGCCCCAAGATCAACCCGGCAACCGAGCCCGTAGAGCGACCAGGTCATGGTATTGAACGCCCGGTCGTAGCCGGAAAGCGCCATGGTGTAGCCGACCAGGCCGTGCTCCCCCGGCGGCAACCCGGTCGCCAGCGAGGCTGATGCTGGTGGCCGTCGTCGACGGGAAGCCCGCCGTAAGCGACTCGCCCGCCGACGAGTTCAGGAACGGCGCGGCCTCCTTGCGGGCGCACAACAGCTCCCAGCCGAGGCCGTCCAGCAGTAACAGGCAGGCGCGGGCCGCCGGCTCGAGTCCGAGGGGATTCGCAAGGCCGGCGACCCCCAGCGAGCCGAGCATGGACGGCACGAGCTCGGCGAGCGTGCGGGAGCCATAGCGCGGGAGCGGAGGGCGCCGAAGGGGTCGGGCGCGTCAGCTGGCTCAGCGTACCGGCTCGCCCACGAGGCCAGCTACACCGATCCGGTCACCACGGGTAACACGAATTGTTGACTTTGGCATATTCCGTTTTGTATACAGTACGTAGTGCCCAAGAGTAATCAACAACGGCGCCCACACGCCGCTACCCGGGAGCGCCCGATCTCCAGCGGGGGCGCGAGCGGGTCCGATGAGTCCAACGGGTCCAACGGCTCGCGCGCTGGAGCGGCCGACCGCCGGCGGGCCGGCGGCCTCTCGGCTTCCGACGCCGATCTGATTCTCGCCGTCCTTCGCGAGCTCAAGAAAGGCAACGTCTCCGTACGGATGCCGCTGTCGGCGAACGGCGTCATGGCCAGGATTGCCGCCGAATTGAATGGCGTCATCGAGCTCAATGAACGTAACGCGAAGAACCTCTCCGGCGTGGCCCGCGTCATCGGGGCGGTGGCCGAGGGCAACCTTTTCCAGACCATGGACCTCGAGCTGGATGGCCGGCCGCTCGAGGGCCAGTTCCTTCGGACGGCTCGCACAGTCAACGCCATGGTCCATCAGCTTCGCTCCTTCACCTCAGAGGTGACCCGCGTGGCCGAGGAAGTCGGCACCGAGGGCAAGCTCGGCGGCCAGGCCCAGGTCAAGGGCGCGGCCGGCGTCTGGAAGGATCTGACCGACAACGTCAACCTGATGGCGGCCAACCTGACCGCCCAGGTCCGCAACATCGCCGACGTCACCACCGCCGTCGCCAAGGGCGACCTCTCGAAAAAAATCACGGTGGACGTCCGCGGCGAGATCCTCGAGCTGAAGAACACCATCAACGTCATGGTCGACCAGCTCAACGCCTTCGCCTCCGAGGTCACCCGCGTCGCCCGCGAGGTCGGCACCGAGGGCAAACTGGGCGGCCAGGCGCAGGTGCGCGGCATCGGCGGCGTGTGGAAAGACCTCACCGACAACGTCAACCTCATGGCGAGCAACCTCACTGCCCAGGTTCGCAATATCGCCGACGTGACGACGGCGGTGCAGCAAGGCGATCTCTCGAAGAAGATCACCGTCGAGGTCCAGGGCGAGATCCTGGAGCTAAAGGACACGATCAACGTGATGGTCGACCAACTCAACGCCTTTGCTCGCGAGGTTACGCGCGTGGCGCGCGAGGTTGGCACCGAAGGCAAGCTGGGTGGCCAGGCGCAAGTGCGCGGCGTGGCCGGCGTCTGGAAGGACCTCACGGACAACGTCAACTACATGGCCGGCAATCTCACTGCCCAGGTGCGGAACATCGCCGAGGTCACGACCGCGGTCGCCGAAGGCGACCTCTCGAAGAAGATCACGGTCGATGTCCGTGGCGAGATCCTCCAGTTGAAGAACACCATCAACTCGATGGTCGACCAGCTCAACGCCTTCGCCTCCGAAGTCACCCGCGTCGCCCGCGAAGTCGGCACCGAGGGCCGGCTCGGTGGCCAGGCGCACGTTCCGGGCGCCTCCGGTACCTGGAAGGGCCTCACCCTCCAGGTGAACCAGCTCGCCGCCAACCTCACCACCCAGGTTCGCAACATCGCCGAGGTCACGACTGCGGTGCAGCAAGGCGATCTCTCGAAGAAGATCACGGTCGAGGTCAGGGGCGAGATCCTCGAGTTGAAAGACACGATCAACGTCATGGTCGACCAGCTGAACGCCTTCGCCTCGGAAGTCACCCGCGTCGCCCGCGAAGTCGGCACCGAGGGCCGGCTCGGTGGCCAGGCGCACGTTCCGGGCGCGTCCGGGACCTGGCGAGACCTGACCGACAACGTCAACTCGATGGCCGGCAACCTGACCGCGCAGGTGCGCAACATCGCCGAGGTCACGACGGCCGTCGCCCGTGGTGATCTTTCCAAGAAGATCACGGTCGACGTCCACGGCGAAATCCTCGAGCTGAAGGACACGATCAACGTCATGGTCGACCAGCTCAACGCCTTCGCCTCCGAAGTCACCCGAGTGGCCCGGGAAGTCGGGACCGAGGGCAAGCTGGGCGGCCAGGCCCAGGTTCGTGGGGTGGTCGGCATCTGGAAGGATCTGACCGACAACGTCAACTTCATGGCCGGCAACCTGACGGCGCACGTGCGCAACATCGCCGAGGTGACCACCGCGGTTGCCAACGGCGACCTGTCGAAGAAGATCACGGTCGATGTCCGGGGCGAGATCCTCGACCTGAAGAACACGATCAACGGCATGGTCGACCAGCTGAACGCCTTTGCCGGCGAGGTTACCCGCGTGGCACGCGAGGTCGGCACCGAGGGCCGGCTCGGCGGTCAGGCCTACGTGCTTGGCGTCTCCGGCACCTGGAAGGACCTCACCGATAACGTCAACCAGCTCGCCGCCAACCTGACGACCCAGGTCCGCAACATCGCCGAGGTCACCTCCGCGGTGCAAAAGGGCGACCTCTCCAAGAAGATCACGGTCGAGGTCAAGGGCGAAGTTCTCGAGCTGAAGAACACGATCAACGTGATGGTTGATCAGCTCAATGCCTTCGCCTCGGAAGTCACCCGCGTCGCCCGCGAGGTCGGCACCGAAGGCAACCTGGGCGGCCAGGCACAGGTCAAGGGCGTCGCCGGCACCTGGAAAGACCTGACCGACAGCGTGAATCTGATGGCCGGCAACCTCACCGACCAGGTGCGCGGCATCGCCCGGGTGGTGACCGCGGTCGCGAACGGCGATCTCCGGCGCAAAGTCGTCTTTGAGGCGAAGGGTGAGATCGCCGCGCTGGCCGACACCATCAACGAAATGACCGATACCCTGGCGACGTTTGCCGCGCAGGTCACCACGGTGGCCCGCAAAGTCGGCGTCGAAGGTGAACTCGGCGGTCAGGCGAGCGTGCCGGGCGCGGCGGGCACCTGGAAGGACCTGACCGACAACGTCAACCAGCTGGCCGCCAACCTGACCAACCAGGTACGCGCGATCGCTGAAGTGACGACCGCGGTCACCGAGGGTGATCTCACCCGGTCCATCGCGGTGTGGGCCCAGGGTGAAGTGGCCCTGCTGAGCGACAAGATCAACCAGATGATCCGCAACCTGAAAGAGACGACCCAGAAGAACATGGAGCAGGACTGGCTCAAGACGAACATCGCGAAGCACACCCGGATGCTGCAGGGCCAGCGCGACCTGCACACGGTCGCGGACCTGATCCTCACCGAAATCGCGCCCCTGGTCTCGGCGCAGTACGGTGCCTTCTATATCGTCGACAACACTCAGGAAAGCGAGGAACCGGTGCTTCGGATGGCGGCTGGCTACGCGATTGCATCGGGTGAAACCGGCGGCAAGGCTTTTCGCTGGGGTGAGGGCCTCGTCGGTCAATGCGCCCGCGATGCCCGGCGCATTCTGCTGACCACGGTGCCTTTCGGGTATATCGGCATCCGCTCAGGGTTGGGCGAAGCGCCGCCGAACAGCATCGTCGTCCTGCCCGTGATCTTCGAGGGTCGGGTCAAAGCGGCGATCGAGCTCGCCTCCGTCGCTCCTTTCAGTGAGACGCACCTCGACTTTCTGGACCAGCTAACCGACGGCGTCGGCGTCGTCCTGAACACGATCGAAGCCAACATGCGCACCGAAGAGCTGCTCAAACAGTCGCAGATCCTCTTCGCCGAGGCGCAGGAGGCGAGCAAGAGCAAGAGCGCGTTCCTGAGCATGGCCGCGCACGAGCTGCGCACTCCGCTGTCCGTAATCACCGGCTACCTCTCGATGCTCCAGGACGGAACCCTGACGCCCGACAAATGGGAGCGCCCGCTACGCGTCCTGATGGGCAAGGCGACCGAGCTGAACAGCATCGTCGACGATCTCCTGACCGCCGCCCGGATCGAGGGCGGCACGGTGCCGACCCAGACCAAAACGCTCGACCTCCGTGAGATGGCTCGCAAGGCCATCGCGCGCGCCGAGGCCCGAGCCGGCCTGCTCCGCGCGGAGGTGGATTATGGCGAGCCGGCCGAGCCGGTCGCGGTCAACGCCGACCGCGAGCAGCTGGCCCGCATCATCGACAACCTCATCAACAACGCCCTGACCTACAGCGCAGGGCCGCCATGGGTCGGCGTGACGGTGATGACCGAGGGCGGCCCGACGCTGATCGTAGAGGACCACGGCGTCGGCATTCCACGCGACAAGCAGGACCAGATCTTCGAGCGCTTCTTCAGGATCGACGATCCAGGACTCGGCCCGCAGCCTGGCACGGGTCTCGGCCTGTTCATCAGCCGCGAGCTCGCCGAGCGCCACGGCGGTTCACTGACACTCGAGCGCAGCGAGGTCGGCAGGGGGAGCACGTTCATCCTGCGTCTCCCCGCCGTGAGTGGCGCCCACGCGGCAACCCTGCTGTCTCCCACACCGGCGCTGGATAGCGTCCCCGCTAACTGACTCTCCCTCCCACCTTGTGGGGGAGGGTCGGGGTGGGGGGTTTCCACGGGCCGGTGCAGGGGCATGCCTCCGGGTTGCGATTTACTCATGTGCGGCAAGCCGGGAGCTGGCGCCCGGGCGACGCCCAGCTCGGATGGATCATCGAAAACCGGGTCGATGAGGCCTACGTCCTCTCGTGGCCCGGCCAGCTTGAGACGTACGTGCCGCTCCATGACACCGGAGGCTACGATCGCGCCCGGGCGCCGCTGGGCTCTTACGACTTTCGGCTGGATCAGATCAAGGGCACAGCCAGTACTCACCCGGGAAACCTCGTCGAGTTGTCGTTCAACACGCCGGCCCTGCACCCCCGGCGGCACGTGGACTTCACGGTCGTTCGCTTCGACCTCCGGATCCGCGAGCTAGTCGACCCGGCGTGGCTTTTTCCCAGCCGCAAGCTCGCCGAAGTCTGCACTCAGGACCCTTCCGGTGGACGCACTGATCGCTGGGTGTTCGTCGCGAACCCCTCCGGCATAGCGCGCGACCGTGCGGCGAAGTACCAGGTCGCAATCCGTGAGCTAGCCGCGGCTCGAGGCTGGTCGATCCTGCCTCCGAGGCTTGCCAGGTCTCCCTCCCCCCTTGTGGGCGAGGGTCCGGGTGGGGGGTCCTGGCTTGGCGTATCCGCCAATCCCATCGAAACTGGCGCTTTCTTCGAGCGGCACTTCGACGCTACTTTTCTAGAGGCGGCGTCGGGGGATGAGGTCTTGATGGTCGCGGCTCCGGACAACTTCGGCCGCCACCGGGTCGCGTTCTCCAAAGGGACCGGACGCTGGGCGTCGATCGCCATCCATGGATCGGCGGTCACCAACTCCACGCATTTGATTCAGGCCAACATCCACGCTGCGAACTTCTTTCCTCACCCTCGCCATTACATCCTGGTCCAGCACTACGACCGCGGGCGCGCCGAATGGTATCCATGGAGCTGGCTCATCCGCTCGACCGACTTCGCCAGGCTGGCCACCGGCAAAGGCGCCTACCTGCTCTTCACCACCACCCTGAATCCGCAGCGGGTGAATCGCTGGACGCCGTACCGCGTCCCAACCACCGATGCCGCCGCAACGTTCCGGTCCGCCATTCACGCGTCCGCTTCCCGTCGAGCCGCCTAATCCAGACGCCAAATTCCTACGCCCCCTTGAGGGGGAGGCACGGGACAATTGCCCTCCCCCGTTGTGGGGGAGGGTCAGGGTGGGGGGTGACTTAGAACGATTTGGGCGGGGCTGCCGAGAAGAGGGAGATCGCCTGCTTCACCTCTGTACTGCCGCACTTCGGACAGGCGTGCTCTTTTTCACGCTCCGCGTAACTGCCCATCACTTCGAATAGCTCGTCGCACTTTGAGCACTTGAACTCATAAACCGGCATTGCGCTCATCCTCCTGAACCCACCGTCCCACCGCCAATATCAGACGTTAGACCGCGAATGTGCTTGCGTCAACCCTGGAGTCCAGCCCAGGAGGCGCAGCGCACGCGAGCCGGTTAAGTCTAAACTCGTCCGGGGAGCCACCGTTCCATGCGCTTCGAAGCATTCGAGTTTGGCTCGATCCGAATCGACGGGGTCACCTACGACCACGATGTCGTGGTTGATCGAGGCGAGGTGCGCGAGCGGAAGAAGAAGCCCTCTAAGCCCTTCCGTGACAACTTCGGTCACACACCGCTTTCCATCGAAGAGAAGATTCCCTGGAAATGCCGCCGGCTCGTGATCGGAACAGGTGCGCAGGGCGCGCTCCCGGTGATGGACGAGGTGAAGCGGGAGGCCGATCGCCGCAAGGTCGAGCTGGTAAGCCTTCCAACATCGAAGGCCATCGACGCGCTCAACAAGAAGACCGAAAACACGAACGCGGTCCTTCACGTCACCTGCTGACGCGGCTATTTAGTCAGCTGACCTAATTCCTGTTTGTTTCCCCTCCCCCCTTGCGCGGGAGTTTCGGCTGGCGGTTACGCTTCCCCTGTGGACACCTACGGCCTTATCCGGCAGGCCATCGAAGAGAGGCAGCAGGTCATCGCCGCCTACCGTGGCTACCATCGGGAAATGTGCCCGCACTCACTCGGCGTCAACAAACGCGGGGAGCGGCAGGCGCTCTTCTATCAGTTCGCCGGCCAAAGTGGCCGTGAGCTTGGCCCTCCCGGGTCTCCGGAAAATTGGCGATGCTTGCGCATCGACGAGCTCAGTGATGTATCGATTCGTCACGGCGACTGGCACACGGCTCCCGATCACACTCGACCGCAGACGTGTGTCTACCAGCGGCTGGACCTCGAAATTCGCCACTAGCTTCCCGAGCCGGGTTCTCAGGTTCCTGGAGATCGCGTGCCCACCGATGCGACGCCAACGAATTCGCTTCTCTCCTTCTAGGCTGACCCACTCGAAAGTCGCGTCCGTCCGGACCTCTGAACGACCAGAGACTTTCCCAGACCCGTTCGGTTCCCGTCACTGGCTGGACCCGCAATTTTCGAGGCCACGGTTGACCGGGATCGGCTAGATATCGATCACAAGCTGGCGAAAAGTCATCTTTGGCCCCTTCTGACCTGGACGAAGAAAACTCTGATTCCCACATCTTCGGTCTAGATTCAACCGCACCGGACCACCATCTTTGGAAGTCGCGCACGACCGTCCGAAACCGGGCCGCTTGTCGCGCCACCACATTTTTGACCGCGCACCCCTTCTCGTTGTAGCGCCGCCCGGGCACGCAACGCAGACCACTCAGGCCCGGTGGGCTGCGGCGCCCCCGGCACCCCGCTTACCGCTGCTTCCTTCCGGACCTGACGGGGTTCACGGAACCAGGTCGCGCAGGACCAGGCCATCAACGCAGTCGCA
>Ga0070697_100000306_pt1 | contig 38931 bp, 40 predicted proteins | sample KBSK1501metaG_FD_65475 | JGI IMG/M metagenome (GOLD analysis project Ga0070697, IMG submission 65475) | Corn, switchgrass and miscanthus rhizosphere microbial communities from Kellogg Biological Station, Michigan, USA - KBS K1-50-1 metaG | ecosystem: Host-associated > Plants > Roots >...
ACCTCGGGCCGATCCAGCGTGACGCGGGCGAGCGGCCCCTCGACGGCGAGCCGGATGGTCTTCACGAGCGAATCGGCGTGAACTCCATCGCGTCCTGCATCGCCTTGAGGTTCTCGACGCGGATGCGGCCGTCGCGACGGTTCATTTCGCGGAGGCGCCGTTCACCATGCGGACCTCGTGCTGGGTCGCGGCCGGCGCCGTCAGGCCGCGGGCGCGCAGGTGCTCGAGCAGCGCCTCGTATAGCTCGCCATCGGCGACGCCGACGTCGGGGACGCGCACCCACGGCTGCACGGCCAGCTTGACGCCGCCGTCGGTCACCTGTGCGATGGCGACCACCGGGGAGGGATCCTTGAGTACGCGCGTGTTCGTCGCGACCACGTCGCGCACCCCGCGCAGCAGGCTGACCACGTCGCCCGGATGAGCGACGCTCACGCTGAGGTTCAGCTGCCGCGTGGTGCTGAAGTTGTGGAGGATCTCACCGACGATCTTGCGGTTCGGGATGATGAGGCGCGAGTGATCGGCGTGCATCAGGATGGTCGCGGTGAGGCCGATCTCCACCACGTCCCCGTGGACGCCCGCGACGGCGATGTGCTCGCCGACGCGGAAGGGCTTCGTGAGGATGATGTTGAGCCCCGCCACCATGTTGCCGAGCACGCCCTGCAGCGCGATGCCGATGCCGAGACCGGCCACGCCGATGCCGGCGACGAGCGGCGCGATCTGGAAGCCCAGCTTGTCGATGGCGACGACGAGGGCGAACAGCAGCACGACGACACGCGCGACGCGCACGATGAGCAGCTTCATCGGAGGCTCGAGCTGATGGCGCGTCAGCTGTGCGCCGAGCAGCGCGCCCACCCAGCGCCCGAGGACGACACCGGCGACGAGGATGACGGCGGCGCCCAGCACCTGGAAACCGTAACGAACCGCGAGATCGACGACCAGCGTATGCACGTCCATGGGGCTCCTCCTGGGGGGACCGGCTCGGTCGGCGCAGACTAGCCCGCCGGCCGGAACACCGTCAAGGCGCCGGCCGGTCGCTGGCGGAGGACGGGCGAGCGATCAGGGGCGCGGTCGGGCGCCGCCGTAGACCTGCCGCAGCATGCCGGCGAACATCACGATCGCAATCAGCAGAAGCAGCACGACGGCGGTGCCGATGATCTTCTCAGGCCCTCGGATGTGCATGGTCGCGATGAGCGCCGAGGACGACTGGCCCGGCTGGTTGAAATCCGCGAACGGCGCCGTCGGCGGCAGCATGCCGGGCTCCGTCGACCCGTCGGCGGCGAGCGCGGTGGCGCCACCGGTCATCGCGACGACAACGACACACAGCGCCAAGAGTGCGAAAAGTCGTGACATGGCCGGCAGTGTAACAGCGGCTCCCGCCTCGCGCTAGCTACGCGCGACGACCACGCGCGGCGGTGTCTTGCCGTCGAGAAACGCGAGGATCGACTCCATCGCCTGGCCGAAGAAGATGCCATAGCCCTCCGCCGTCACGAACCCGAGATGCGGGGTCAGGACGACGTTGTCGAGGGCGAGCAGCGGGTGGTTCTTCGGGAGCGGCTCGACGTCGAACACGTCGAGCGCGGCGCCGGCGATCCGACGCGCGCGCAGGGCCTCGAGCAGGGCCGCCTCGTCGACGATCGGCCCGCGCGCGGTGTTCACCAGAAACGCCCCGGGCTTCATGAGGGCCAGATGGCGCGCGGTGATGAGTCCGCGCGTCTTGTCCGACAGGCGGTAGTGCACGCTGACCACGTCGCTCTCGCGCAGCAGCGTGTCGAGATCCACGCGTGTGGTGTCGGCGGCGGCGGCGCGGGCGTCGGTGAGCGTGATCCCCGTGGCCAGCACACGCATGCCGAGGAGCCGGCCAAAGGCCGCCATCTTGCCGCCGATACGCCCCAGCCCGATGATCCCGAGCGTCTTGCCGTACATGTCGACGCCGATCGGCGGCGTCTGCCAGCGGCCTTCGCGGGTGGCGCGGTCTTCCTGCGGCACGCGCCGCACCAGCGCCATCATCAGGGCCACCGTGTGCTCGAACGCGTTGACGCCGGACCCTTCGGTGTCGGTGACGACGATGCCGCGCGCCGCGGCGGCGGCGAGGTCGACCTGCCCGGTGAAGCGGCCACCGATGGCGATCAGGCGCAGCGCGGGCAGGCGGGCGATGAGGCCCGGCCGGAAGAACGTGCGCTCGCGTGTCGGGACGATGATCTCGTAGGGCGCGAGCCGCACGGCGAGCGCGTCCTCGCTCGCCAGCGTGTCCGCGAACGTGTCGATCGTCGCGCGCCCGTCGAGGCGCTTCCAGATCGGCAGGGCGCTGACCATGCCGCCCCAGTCGTCGATGATCGCAACACGCGTCACGGGGTGCCTCCTTCGGGTCGCGCGCCGCCGCCTCTCCCGCCACGGCGCCGCCGGCGACGACGCTGGCCGTCAACGGGGGCGGGCGCCGCCGCGGGCGGATGGTGCGGTGCGTGCGGCATCGGGCGTCCGCCGCCACCGGTGCCCCGGCGGGGGCCGCGCTCGGAGCCACGCCGCGCATCGAGCCGGGCGCGGCGCTCCTCGGCGAAGCGGCGCCGCTCGTCAGCCGATGGCTTGATCTCCGGTACGAACAGGTCGTCCTCCGCCCACTCGACGGGAATCTTCTGGCCGATGAACTTCTCGATCGCCTCGAGATTGAGCGCGCTCGCCTCGTCCACCAGGCCGACGGCGCGACCGGCGGCTCCCGCGCGCGCCGTGCGCCCGATGCGGTGCACGTAGTCTTCCGCATCCTGCGGCAGGTCCCAGTTGATCACGTGGCTGACCGCCTCGATGTGCAGCCCGCGCGAGGCGACGTCGGTGGCCACGAGCACCGGCAGCACGCCATCCTTGAAGTCATTCATGATCTTCAGCCTGCGCTTCTGGTCGACGTCGCCGGTGAGCGCGCGTGCGTCCCAGCCGTTGCGGATCAGCCGGTCCTCCAGGCGCCGCGCCTCCTCGCGGGTGTTCGAGAAGATCAGGAAGCGGTCACCCTCGCGGCGCATCAGGCCCAGCAGCAGCGGGAACTTCTCCTCGCGGCCGACGTGGTAGAGCGTCTGCTCGACGCGCTCGGCCGTCTTCTGCTGCGGCATGATCGTGATCTGCGACGGGTTGTTCATGAACTCCCACGTCAGCTCGAGCACGCGGAACGACAGCGTCGCCGAGAACAGGAACGACTGGCGGCGCTCGGGCGGCGGCAGCCGGCGCAGGATGAAGCGCAGATCGGCGATGAACCCCATGTCGAACATGCGGTCGGCCTCGTCGATGACGAGCACCTCGACCCGGCGCGGCGACCAGATGTGCTGCTTGAGATAGTCGATCAGGCGCCCCGGCGTGCCGACGAGGATGTCGCAGCCGGCCGCCAGTGACTCGCGCTGCTTGTTGTAGTCGATGCCGCCGTAGACGGCCTGGATGCGGAACGGCGTGTGCTGGCCGAGCAGCCGCGCGTCGGACTCGATCTGCACGACCAGCTCGCGCGTGGGCGCGATGATCAGCACCCGCGGCTCTCCGCTGTGGCCGGGCCGGGGCGGCTCGCCCTCGCGAATCAGCCTCGTGAACGCGGCGATCAGGAATGCCGCCGTCTTGCCGGTGCCCGTCTGCGACTGGCCCGCGACGTCCTTGCCCCGCAGCGCCAGAGGCAGCGCCGCCTCCTGGATCGGCGTCGCGGCCACGAAGCCCGCGTCACGGATTCCCTGCATGACGGGCTCCGGCAGATCGAGGGTCGAGAACTCCATCAGGCCCCGGTGGCCTCCGTCGGCTGCGGCACCGGCGCCGCGCGGCGGCCGAAGATCCTCGCGCAGATGATGCCCACTTCGTAGAGGAGGATCAGCGGTCCCGCCATCAGCGTCTGGTTGAAGGCGTCCGGCGTGGGCGTGAGCACGGCCCCCGCGACGAAGGCGCCGAGGATGGCGTACTTGCGGTTCTTCGCGAGCTGCTTGGCGGTGACCACGCCGACCCGCGCCAGGATCGTGATGACCAGCGGCAGCTCGAAGACGGCGCCGAAGGCCAGCGTGAACTTCAGCAGGAAGTCGATGTGGTTCTCCAGCGTGATCATCGGCGTCAGCGTTTCACGCGCGTAGGACAGCAGGAAGGCGATCGCGTACGGCGTCACCACGAACAGCGAGAAGGCGCCGCCGGCGACGAACATCACCGACCCGATGACCACGAACGGCACCGCATACTTCTTCTCGTGCTCGTGCAGGCCGGGGGCGATGAAGGCCCACACCTGCCAGAGGATGCCGGGCGATGCGAGGAAGACGCCCACGATCAGCGCAACCTTCATCTGGACCCAGAACGCCTCCGCCGGCGCCGTGAAGACGAGCTTGTACCCGAGCTTGGTCACGGGGCGCGCCAGGTAGTCGGTGATCTGCTCCGCCCGGAACAGCGCGATGCACGTGCCGCCGAGCAGCCAGAACAGGCTTCGCATGATGCGCGTGCGGAGCTCGCCGAGGTGCTCCATGAACGGCATCTTGTCGTCGACGGAGAAGCGCGGCATCTAGCGCGGGCTCACGAAGTGGCGGAGCGCGGCGGCGCCGCGGCCGGCCTGGATGGCGCCGCGGATGGCCGCCGTCACGTAGGCCTTCGCCTCGGCGATGGCATCGAGCAGCGCGCGGCCCCGGGCGAGTCCGGCCGCGATGGCCGCGGAGTACGTGCAGCCGGTACCGTGGGTGGCGGGCCCCTCGACCCGCGGCGCCGGAAAGCGCGTGAGCGTCCGGCCGTCCCACAGCACGTCGGTCGCGGCATCCTTGAGGTGGCCACCCTTCACGAGCACGTGGCGCGGGCCGAGGGCGGCGATGCGGCGCGCCGCCTCCACCATGTCGGCCTCGGAGTCCACGGCCATGTCGGCGAGGGCGCCCGCTTCCGTGAGATTGGGCGTCACGAGTGTCGCGAGCGGCAAGAGCTCGCGCACCAGCGTCTCGCACGCGGCGGGCTGTAACAGCGGATCACCGGACGAGGCGATCATCACCGGATCGACGACGAGCGGCGCGCCGCGGTGCGCGCGCAGCCGGCCGGCGACGGTCCCGACGATGTCCTTCGTGGCCAGCATCCCGGTCTTGATCGCGTCCGCCCCGATGTCCTCGAGCACGGCATCGATCTGCCGCGCTACAAAGTCTGGGGGCATGTCCAGGACGCCGAGCACGCCGAGGGAGTTCTGCGCGGTGACGGCGGTGACGGCGGACATCCCGAACACCTCGAACGCCGAGAACGTCTTGAGGTCGGCCTGGATGCCTGCTCCGCCACCGGAGTCCGACCCGGCGATGGTCAAGGCCTTCGGAACGGTCATAGACCCATGCAGTATACGCCGCCTCACGTGCGCGGAATCACCACCACGAACTCGCCGCGGGGCGGGTGCGCGCGGAGGCGCTCGAGATGCGCGGAGGCGGGCGCGCGCACGATCTCCTCGAACTGCTTGGTCAGCTCGCGCGCCACCACGATCTCCGTCTCGCCGAAGATCTCCCCGATCGCCTCCAGCGCCGCCACGATACGGTGCGGCGACTCGTAGACGACGATCGTGGTCTCGAGCTCGCGCAGCGCTTTCAGACGATTCGATCGCTTGCCCGGTTTCATCGGCAGGAACCCGTCGAACACGAAGCGGTCGGCCGGCACGCCGGCCGCCGAGAGCGCCGTGACGACGGCGGACGGACCCGGCACCGGCACCACGTCGATGCCGGCGGCGCGCGCATCGCGCACGAGGAGAAAGCCCGGATCGGAGATGCCGGGCGTGCCGGCGTCGGTGACGAGGGCGACCGAGGCGCCCTCGGCGAGGCGTCGGAGGATCTGCGGCCCGCGCGCGAGCTTGTTGTGTTCGAAGTACGAGATCGTCGGCGTGTGGATGTCGAAGTGCGAGAGCAGCGCGCGCGTGCGGCGCGTGTCCTCACAGGCGATCAGGGCCACCTCACGCAGCACGCGGAGCGCGCGGGCGGACACGTCCTCGAGATTGCCGATCGGTGTGGCGACGACGAAGAGGGTGCCGCGGTCGCTCAGGCTACGCGGACTGTTCCTGGGCCTCGGACACCAGCACCGGACGCTCGTGGTTCAGGATCACCTCGCGCGTGATGATGCACTCCTTGAGGCCCTGGATGGACGGCAGCTCGTACATGATCTCGAGCATGACCTCCTCCAGGATGGCGCGCAGGCCCCGAGCGCCCGTACCGCGCTTGAGCGCCTCCTTCGCGATGCAGGCCACGGCGTCGTCGGTGAACTTCAGCCGGACTTTCTCCAGGTCGAAATACTTCTGGTACTGCTTGATGATCGCATTCTTCGGCTCCTTGAGAATGCGGACCAGCGCCGCGTCGTCGAGGTCGTGCAGGGTGGCGATGACGGGCAGCCGGCCGACGAACTCGGGGATGAGGCCGTAGCGCAGCAGGTCCTCGGGCTGGATCATCGCGAGCAGGTCGCCCACGCGGCGTTCTGTATGACTCTTGATCTCGGCGCCGAAGCCCATGCCCGAGCGCCCGACACGGCTCTCGATGTTCTTGTCGAGGCCGACGAACGCGCCCCCGCAGATGAACAGCACGTTCGACGTGTCGACCTGGATGAACTCCTGATGGGGGTGCTTGCGGCCGCCCTGTGGGGGCACGTTGGCGATGGTGCCCTCGAGAATCTTGAGCAGCGCCTGCTGGACGCCTTCGCCCGACACGTCGCGGGTGATCGACGGGTTCTCCGACTTCCGCGCGATCTTGTCGATCTCGTCGATGTAGACGATCCCGCGCTCGGCGCGCTCGACGTCGTAGTCGGCGGCCTGCAGCAAGCGCAGGATGATGTTCTCGACGTCCTCGCCGACGTAGCCGGCCTCGGTCAGCGTCGTCGCATCGGCGATGGTGAAGGGAACGCGCAACATCTTCGCCAGCGTTTGGGCCAGCAGGGTCTTCCCGGAACCCGTCGGACCAATCAGAAGGATATTGGATTTCTGCAGCTCCACGTCACCACTATCATTGCCCGACTCGATGCGCTTGTAGTGGTTGTGGACGGCGACGGAGAGGATCTTCTTGGCACGCTCCTGGCCGACCACGTACTGGTCGAGCACGTTCTTGATCTCGGCGGGCTTGGGAAGCGAGCGGATCTCGCGCGACTTCTCCTCTTCCCACTCCTCCGCGATGATGTCGTTGCAGAGCTCGATGCACTCGTCGCAGATGTAGACGGTAGGTCCGGCGATCAGTTTGCGGACGTCGTTCTGACTCTTACCGCAGAACGAACACTTCAGGGTGCCGTTGCCTTCGCGCGCCCGACCCGCCATCGTGACCGACTCCTTACTTCTGGACTTGCGCCGCCAGCGCCGACGCCTCGCTGACCGCCCGAGTCGTGGGCTTGGAGGAGATGACTTCGTCCACGATTCTATAGTCCTTGGCCTGCTCGGCGGTCATGAAAAAGTCCCGATCGGTGTCCTTCTGGATCTTGTCGAGTCCCTGGCCCGTGTGGTGCACGAGGATGCGGTTGAGCTCCTCGCGCATCCTGAGAATTTCCTTGGCCTGGATGTCGATGTCGGTGGCCTGCCCCTGCACGCCGCCCAGCGGCTGATGGATCATGATGCGCGCGTGTGGCAGCGCGAAGCGCTTGCCCCGCGCGCCGGCGCATAGCAAGAGCGCGCCCATCGAGGCGGCCTGCCCCATACAGATGGTGGAGATGGCGGGCTTCACGTACTGCATGGTGTCGTAGATGGCCATGCCGGCGGTCACGGAGCCGCCCGGAGAGTTGATGTACAGATAGATGTCTTTGTCGGGGTCTTCCGCCTCGAGGAACAGCATCTGCGCGATGACGAGATTGGCCAGCTCATCCTCGATGAACGTCGGCAGGAAGATGATCCGCTCCTTGAGCAGGCGCGAAAAGATATCGAAGGCGCGCTCGCCGCGGGGCGTCTGCTCGATGACCATCGGCACCAGGGCCATTACCGCTTCTCCTTTTCTGATTCGTGAACGGTCGCGTGTTCTATGAGGAAGTCGAGGGTCTTGCGTTCGCGGAGTCCCAGGCGGAGCGCCTCGAGATCCCCGCCCTTCTCCATCATACGCCGCACGGCGGGGGTCGGGCGCTGACTCGCGCGCGCGATCTTTTCGACCTCGGCCTCCACCTCGTCGTCGCCGGCCGCGAGCCCTTCCTTGTCCGCGATGGCCTCCAGCAGCAACGCGCGCTTCACGCCCTGCTCGGCGCCGGGCCGCAGCTCGCCCACGAGCGTGGGAACGTCCCAGGGGACCTTGTCGGGATCCACGCCCTGGCGTCGCAGCCGCTCGCGCGCGTGCTCGACCTGATGCGCGATCTGCCGCATGACCATGGCGTCGGGCACCGTGAAGTCGTGGCGCTGGAGCACGGCGCCCACCACCTTGTCCTCCAGCTCCCGGCGCTGCTCCGCCTGCCGTCGCGCCTCGAGCTGACGGCGTACTTCCGCGCGCAGCGCCTCGAGCATCTCGAACTCGCCCAGCGACTTCGCGAAGTCGTCGTCGAGCGCCGGCAGGATCTTCTCCTTGACCTCGCTCACCTTCAGCGTGGCCGATCCGCCCTTGCCCCGCAGCGACTCGACGCGATGGTCGTCGGGAAAGTTCAGGGCGACGTCCTTTTCCTCGCCGGCCTTCATTCCGACGGCGGCCGCATCGATCTCGGGCATCACGGCGCCGCTGCCGAGGACGAAGTGATAGCCGGTGGCGGTGGTCGCGTCGTGGTCGTCGGGACGCAGGGTGTAGTCCACGACCGCCAGGTCGCCGGCCGCGGCGGCGCGCTCGACCGCGCGGAACTCCGCCTGCTGCTCGCGCATCTGCTCGAGGGCCGCGCTCACCTCATCGTCGGTCACCGCGCCCGGCGCGTGCTGCACCTCGACCCCCTTGTATTCGCCGAGCGCGATGGAGGGCTTGACCTCGACGACCGCCACGAAAGACAGCGGCGCGTTCTCTTCGAGCTTGACCTCGGTGAGATCCGGCTCGTTGACCGGATCGAGCCGCGCTTCGCTGAGGGCCTGGCGGTAGACGTCGGGGATCAGGTGCTCGGCCACCTCACGACGGACGTCGTCGGCGAAGTGGAGCTTGACGAGCGAGCGAGGAACGTGACCCTTTCGGAAGCCGGGCAGCCGCGCCTGCTTCTGGACGCGGCCGTAGGCTCGCTCCCATTCTTTCTGGACGACGTCGGCAGGTGCCTCGACGGCCAAGCGCCGCTTGCAGGCCTCCAGCTCCTCGACCGCCACCTTCACGAGCGCACCACGCACAGGACCGTCATCAAAGCTCCGAATTGGTGCGAGAGGGGGGAGTTGAACCCCCAAGGGCTTTTAAACCCACCGGATCCTAAGTCCGGCGCGTCTGCCAGTTTCGCCACTCTCGCGAGATAGGCGCGAGTTCGCGCGCCCAGAGCATACCCAGCACGGGGCGGGGTCGCAAGGATAGGTGCGTTTTGTACAAACGACGCACGGGCGCGGCTGGCGACGGTGGCACCCGCCTTGAATCGAAGGTGGGTAACCGACCTGGACGTGAGGAGCCCATCCGAATGGACGCCGTGAGCGACGCCGACCTCGACTACGCCGGCTCGGATTCTCGCGGCGTCAATGCGCGGCGGTGGCCGGGTCCGACGTCAGGCGACTTTCCGCTGGGGCTCGCGCTCGCGGGGCGCTTCGGTCCGACGGCGCTCCAGGAACGCGCGGTGCTCGTCACGGAAGCGGACCGCGCACGCGGCGCAGATCCCGTCGGTGAACTTGACTCCCCAGCCGCTCCACGACGCGACGCCTCCGACCAGCGGATAGCCGTGATAGCGAGGATGCCACGCGCATCGAGTGAGCAGCACCAGCACCTCCCAACGTTGTCCCGCGACACTGCAATGGATGTGCCTCACCGCATTGACGCCATGATGACGTGGAGTTACCCGGCACGCCGAGCATCGGAACGGAAAATCTCTCCACTGTCTCGCGAGCGCGGGTTGAGAAAAACTTCGGGCGTCCCACCATCGGTGGTCCGGGGTTTGGCGGACGAGGGCCTCGCGCGCGTGGGCATAATCAACTGTGACCTTGCGCGCCCTGTGGTCACGCTTCACCGAACGACGGCGCGGTACCCGCATCGTCATCGGCCTGGCCGGCGTCGTCGGCCTGGCGCTGGTCGCCTTGCTGGTCTACTCCGCCGTCGAGCTGGCACGCTTCGATCGCGTCGAGGTGCGCCGCGCCGCGCTCGTCTACGCGATGCCGCAGCCGCTCGCCGTAGGGGTGCACGTCAAGATCGCCGATCTGGCGGGCACGCTCACACGGCTGTCGTACACCGAAACACGTGGTGAGCCGGATGCCCCCGGCCACTTCCGGCGCAGCGGCAGCGCGTGGGACATCCATCTGCGCGGGCTGTCGGGCCTCAGCACCGCCCAGCGTGTGCGGATCGACGTGCGTGATGACCGCATCGTTCGCGTCACGCGCGACGGCCGCGACATCGGCGCGGCATCCCTCGAGCCCGAGATCCTCGCGAGCGCGGGCGACCGGCCGGGCGAGGACCACCGACCGGTGCGGCTGCGCGACGTGCCCTTCAGCCTGCTGCAGGCGGTGCTGGCCGCCGAGGACCACCGCTTCTTCGATCATCCCGGCGTCGATCTGCGCGGACTGCTGCGCGCGGCGTGGGTCAACGTGCGATCCGGCCGCGTGGCCCAGGGCGGCAGCACGATCACGCAACAGCTCGTGAAAAATCGGCTCCTCGACCCCAAGCGAACGCTCATGCGCAAGATCGACGAGGCGTGGCTGGCCACGCTCATCGAGTGGCGCTACAGCAAGGAGCGCATCCTCGAGGCCTACCTCAACGAGATCTACCTCGGCCAGCGCGGCTCCATCGCGATCCGCGGCGTCTCCTCGGCGAGCCGCGCGTACTTCCGCAAGGAAGTGCACCAGGTCACGGTCGCAGAGGCCGCGCTGCTGGCCGGCATGATCCGCGCGCCCAACACGTACTCGCCCAGCGTCAATCCCGCGCGCGCCCGCGAGCGGCGCGACGTGGTGCTCGCCCGCATGCGCGAGCTCGGCCGGCTCTCCGACGCCGACTACCAGGCCGCGCGGCGGGAACCCGTCAGCGTGCAGCCGGTCGTCGCCACCACGCAGACGGCGCCCTACTTCACCGACCACGTTCGCCAGGAGCTCGAGGCGCGCTTCGGCAGCGGGGCACTCGATGGGCGGGACGTGCGCGTGTTCACGACGCTCGACCTCACGCTGCAGCGGCTGGCCGAGCGCGCTGTGGAGCGCGGCCTCGCACGCCTGGAGGCGCAGCGGCCGCAGCTGCGCCGCACCGATGAGACGCAGCGGCTGCAGGCGGCCCTGGTGGCGCTCGACCCGGTCACCGGCCACGTCGAAGTCATGGTCGGTGGCCGCCGCTACCAGACGAGCCAGTTCAATCGCGTCACGCTGGGTCACCGCCAGCCGGGCTCGGCATTCAAGCCGTTCGTGTACTCGGCGGCGCTGGCGGCGCCGAGCGGCGGCCGCGGGTTCACGCCGGCGACCTTCCTCGACGACTCGCCGCTCACGCTCACGGTCGACGGCGTGCCGTGGTCGCCGCGCAATTACGAGGACCGCTACCTCGGCCGCGTGACCGTGCGCGAGGCGCTGCAGCAGTCGCTCAACGCCGCCACCGTGCGGCTCGCGCAGGATGTCGGGCTGCCGACCATCGTCGAGCGTGCGCGAGCGCTCGGCATCGAGAGCCGTCTCGATCCCGTGCCGGCGATGGCGCTCGGCGCGTTCGAGGTGACGCCGCTCGAGCTGGCGCGTGCGTATCTGCCGTTTTTCAACGGTGGGCAGCGCACGGCGCCGGCACACGCCGTGCGCAGCCTTCAATACAGCAGCGGCGCGGTGGACGCCGACGACGAGCCGCAGCAGACCGTGATGACGCCGGCGGAGGCCTATCTCATGACCTCGCTGCTCGAAGGCGTGGTCAACGCCGGAACCGGTGCCTCGGCACGCGCCCTCGGTGTCACGGGCGCCGTCGCGGGCAAGACGGGGACGACCAACGACGGGCGCGACGCGTGGTTCGTCGGCGGCACGCCGGGGCTGCTGGTGGCCGTGTGGGTCGGCTACGACAGTGGCGAGCCGCACGGGCTCAGCGGCGCCGAGGGCGCGCTGCCGATCTGGGCGGAGTTCATGCGGGCGGCGATCGACAGCGTCGCCCCGCGGCCGGGCTTCAGCGTGCCGCCGGGCGTGACGTTCGTCGAGATCGATCTCACGAACGGCAAGACGGCGAATCACTTCTGCCCGCGCACCGGCAAAGAAGTCTTCCTCGCCGGCACCGAACCCGAAGCCTGCCGCGAGCACGGCGGGCTCGGCGATCGCATGGAGGAATGGTGGAGCCGATTCCGCGGCTGGCTGCGGCGCTGAGCCTCGTCGTCCTCGTCAGCGCGTGCGCGCGACTGCGGCCCGAGCCGCCGACGGTCGCGCCAGCGCGGCCGCCCGCGGTGACCGCACCGCCGCGCGAGCCACCGGCGGTGCTCACGGGCAACGCGTCATGGTATGGCCGGGCCCTCCAGGGTCGGAAGACGGCCAGCGGTGAGCCGTTCGACATGAACGCGCTCACGGCGGCGCATCGCACGCTTCCGCTCGGCACGCGCGTGCTGGTGACCAACCTGCGCAACGGGCGCACGATCGAGGTGCGCATCAACGATCGCGGCCCGGAAATTCCCGACCGCATCATCGATCTCTCGTACGCCGCTGCGCGCGCGCTCGGCGCGGTGGGCGACGGGGTCTTTCGCGTGCGGATCGCGGTCGTCGAATGAAGCTGCGATCCCACCTGATCATCCTGGTCCTGGTCGCGGTGCTGCCGCTGCTCGTCTTCTCCGGCATCCTGCTCGGGCTGGCCGCCGACAGTGAGCGGGACGCGACCGAGCGCGGCCTGCGGGCCACGGGGCGCGCGTTGGGGACGGCCGTCGATCACACGCTCGACAACGCCATCGGCGCGCTCGAGGTGCTCGCGACCTCCGAGCTCCTCGACGCCGGCGACCTGCCCGCCTTCCACGCCGCGGCCGCGCGTGTCCTCGAGGCCCAGCGCGGCTGGCGCAGCGTCACGGTCGTCGATTCGACCGGCCGCCAGCTGCTCAACACGCCGCGCCCGACCGGGACGGAGCTGCCGCCGCCGACGGACACGCGCACCGTCAGCGCGGTCCTCGCTCAGCGCACACCCGTGGTCTCGGATCTGGTCGCGGGCGACCTGCCGGCCCGTGCCCACGTCGTCGTGGCCGTTCCCGTGCTGCGCGATGGCGTCCTGCGCGGGGCGCTGCTGACCGCCCTCGACGCGACGACGCTCGTCCGCGTGCTGGACTCGCAGCAGCTGCCGTCCGGATGGGTGGCCGGCATCGTGGACGGGCATGGCGTGGTCGTCGCCCGCACCCCGGAGCCGCAGCGCTTCATCGGCCGGGCCGCGGCACCGAGCTACGTTGCTTTCACGGCGACCCGCGATGCCGGCTCCACGCGGCTGGCGGGCCTCGATGACGTTTGGCGGCACACCGTCTTCAATCGGCTGCAACACGCGCGCTGGACCGCATATCTCGCCCTGCCGGCGACGACGATGGACGCCGTGTTCCAGCGCTCATTGTGGGCGCTGATCGGCGGCGGCCTCGTGTTTCTCGGGGCGGGCGTCGTGCTCGCCCTCCTCGTCGGCCGCCGCTTGACCTCGCCGATCGTGTCGCTCTCGAGCGCGGCGGCACGCCTGGGCGCCGGCGAGCCGCTCGATCCGTCGCCGGCGAGTGGCGTCGACGAGGTCGCGGCCCTCGGCGTGGCGTTGGCAGACGCCGCGCGCCGGCGGCGCGACATCGAGGGAGAGCGCGAGGTGCTGCTGGGGCGCGCGGCGCTCCTCGCCGAAGCCAGCCGCCTGCTGGCCTCGTCGCTCGACTACGAGGCGACGCTTCAGCGCCTGGCCCGCCTGCTCGTGCCGACGCTCGGAGATCTGTGCGTCATCGACGTCACGGGCGACGACGGCGAGATCCGTCGTCTCACGGCCGTCCACGCCGATCCCGCGAAGGACGACGCCGCCCGAGAGCTGGCCCGCCGTTTCCCGCCCGACCGCCACGGCCATCATCCGGTCGCGCGCGCGCTGCGCAGCGGACGGCCCGAGCTCGCCAGCGACATCTCGGCCGATGTCCTCGAGACCATCGCGCCCGATCCCGCGCATCGCGACCTCGCCCACGCGTTGGCCTACACGTCGTACCTCGTGGTGCCGATCATCGCGCGCGAGCGGACGTTCGGCGCGATCTCGCTCGTGTCGGCGGGCTCCGGCCGCCGCTACACGGCCGAGGACGTGCCGCTCGCCGAGGACATCGCGCGTCGCGCGGCCGCCGCCCTCGACAACGCGCGCCTGTATCGGCAGAGTGAGACGCGCCTGCGCGCGGCGGAGGCGGCCGCCGATCTCGGCGGCTTCTTGAACCAGGCCCTCGATCCAGAGGTCGTCGGGCGTCGGATCGCGGAGTCGGTGCGCGCGCTGCTCGGCCTGGGGACATCGCTCCTCTATCGCGTCGATCCGGTCACGCTCGAGATGACCGTGGTGGCGGGCGCCGGCACGTCGATCCCGGGGTTCGATCCGGGCGTGACGCTTCCGGCCGGCTTCGCGGCCGTCGGTCTCGCTGTCCGCGAGCGTCGGCCCGTGACGACACCCGATCTGCTGGCGGACCCGCGCATCGCGCTGACGCCCGAGCTACGCGCGAGGCTCGAGCACGCGCCCTGCCGATCGGAGCTCGCGGTACCGCTGCTGTCGCACGAGCGCGTGATCGGCGTGCTGGCGCTCGGCGATCGCAAGGGACGACAGTTCCGCCAGGAAGACGTCCTGCTCGCGCAGGGCTTCGCCGAGCAGGCCGCGCTCGCCCTGGAGAACGCGCGGCTCTATGCGGAGGCGCGCGACGCCAATCGCGCGAAGGACGAGTTCCTCGCCACGCTTTCGCACGAGCTCCGCACGCCACTCACCGCGATGCTCGGCTGGGTGCGCATGCTCCAGAGCGGTACGCTCGACGAAGCCACGAGCGCGCGGGCGCTGCGGGTCATCGACCGCAACACGAAGCTGCAGGCGCAGCTCATCGACGACCTGCTCGACGTCTCGCGCATCGTCACCGGCAAGCTGAGCCTCGAGCTCAAGGCCGTCGACGTCGGCGCGGTGGTGGAGACGGCGATCGACGCCGTCACGCCGGCCGCGCTCGCCAAGTCGGTCGAGCTCGAGCGCCGCGTGGCCCCCGCGGCGGGCCCGGCGTGGGCTGACCCCCATCGCCTGCAGCAGGTCGTGTGGAACCTTCTGTCGAACGCGGTCAAGTTCACGCCCTCGGGCGGCCGTGTGACCGTCGCCGTGGAGCGCGACGACCCGCACGTCGTCGTGCGCGTCGATGATACGGGACAGGGCATCGCCCCGGAGTTCCTGCCGTACATCTTCGATCGTTTTCGTCAGGCGGACTCGACGACGACGCGGGCCCACGGCGGGCTGGGGCTCGGCCTCGCCATCGTCCACCATCTGGTGACGCTCCACCGCGGGACGGTGACGGCCGCCAGCGAGGGCCCAGACCGTGGGGCGACCTTCACCGTCCGCATCCCCCTGGCGCCGCTACGGACGGCGGCGCGCTTCACCTCGGGCGCCGCGATCGGTGTCGATCGTCTCCCGGCACTGACCGGCGTCCGTGTCCTGGTCGTCGACGACGACGCGGACGCGCGCGACCTCGTCACAGCCGTGCTCGGCCAGTCCGGCGCCGAGGTCGTGACGGCGTCCTCGACCGTCGAGGCGCTCGATGTGCTGGCGCGCGCGCGGCCGCATGTCCTCGTCAGCGATCTGTCGATGCCGGGCGACGATGGCTATGCGCTGCTCCAGCGCGTGCGGGCGCTGGGTCTCGACCACGACGGGTGGGTCCCCGCCGTCGCGCTGACGGCCTTTGCGCGCGCGGAGGATCGCGCTCGCGCGCTCGCAGCCGGCTACGCCGTGCACGTCAGCAAGCCCGTCGAGCCGGACGAGCTGGTGGAGGTCGTGGCCCGGCTCGCCTCGCGCTGAGGCTCAGCTCTTGGCGCTCTCCGCGCGCATTTCGCCGAAGACGCGCGAGGCCACGATGAGGGCATCGCGCGCGTACGGCGCGCCGACGTAGCCGACCAGCTGGATCAGCGCCTCCGTCAGCTCTTCCTCCGTCCATCCCTGGCGCAGCGCCATGCGGAGGTGAATGGCCAGCTCAGGCTCCCGTCCCGTGGCGGCATCGGAAATGACGCAGACGAGCGTACGGGTCTTGAGATCCAGACCGGGACGTGTCCACAGCATCCCGAAGACCGCCTCGGTCGCGACGTCGATGAACTTTCCCATCACGGGGTCGGCGTACACGGTGTTCGTCGACCGGTCGACGAAGGCGTCACCGAGCAGTCGCCGGCGCATCTCCGCGCCCTTCCGGTACGTCTCGCTGTCTTTCATCGTGTCCTCTCCTTGATCGGTGTCCTGGGCCCGCTTCGGCCGCGCGGAGCGGGCGTGCGAAGGATATACTGCGACGCGATGACCGACCTGGGCTTCGGTCAGCCCGCGCCCGACTTCTCGCTGCCGGCGACCACCGGCGAGATACGGCTGTCGGATTTTCGCGGGCGCGACGTGGTGCTGATCTTTTACTGTTTCGACTGGGGCAGCATTTGAACCCCCGAGCTCAGCGGCCTCGTCGAGGTCGCCCAGCGCGCAGGCGAGCGCGGCGCCGCCGTGCTCGCGGTCAGCGGCGACAGCCCCGCCTGCCACGCCGCCTTCGCGGCCGCGACCAAGCTCCCGTTTCCGCTCTTGAGCGACCTGCATCGTGCGGTGATCCGCGCCTACGGCGTCCTCGATGGGGATCGCAACGTCGCATGGCGCTCGACGTTCGTGATCGACCGCGACGGTGTCCTGCGCTGGGGCCAGGCCGGCGACCGTCAGATGGTTCGCGACGGCGCCGAGATACTCCGGGTTCTCGACCTCATCGAACGGCTGAGGAGCTGAAATCGCTGGCATCGGCCGTGCTGCTTCCCCGACCGCGTCGTCCGGAAAAGGGGGTTCCGCATGCGTCTCGATGATGAAGGCCTCTGCTGGTTGTGCGACAAACCGCTCGAATCCGAACGTTCGGCCACCTCGTGGCATGGCTTCGGCGCGCATCGGCTCTGCGCGCGGGAGGAGGAGGCTCGTGAAGAGACCGTGAGCGGTCTAGACAAGTGCGATGTAATCGGTACAAGTACCTAAGGAATTGAAGAGAATTCTTTTCATGGCTGCTTTTTGGGCGGCGCGCGCGTTACTGTGTCGTCCAGCCGTACAACGCGCGGGAGGGCTTCAGTGGTTCGAGCCAAACCGGTCTCGGTCTCCGTCGATCTGACCGGCACTCACGTCCTCATCGTCGAGGATGACGAGGACAGTCGACAGCTCCTTGCCGCATTCTTCGAATACTGCGGCGCGCTCGTCACGCTGTGCCATTCCACGGAATCCGCGCTGGAAGATCTCGGTGAATACCGGCCGCACGTCATCGTGTCGGACCTCTCGCTTCCCGACGCCGACGGTTTCCAGCTCATCCGCGCGTTGCGCAAGCTCCCGGCCGAGGCCGGCGGGGACATTCCTGCCATTGCCGTCAGCGGGTACGACAAGGATTTCACGGCGACGGAGGCGAAGAGCGCCGGCTACACCGGCTACCTCGTGAAGCCTGTCAACCTCGAGGACCTCGTGACACTCGTTCGGGACCTGCTCAACCCATGACGCCGACGCGTCCGGCGGCGCTGCCCGATCTCACGGGCCTGACCATCCTCGTCATCGAGGACAACTTCGACGCGCTGAACCTGATCCGCGCGATTCTCGAGACGGCGGGCGCGCATCCGCTCCTGGCCACTCACACGGGGCAGGCCCGCGACTATCTCCGCACGCGCAAGGTCAACCTGATCCTCTGTGATCTGAACTTGCCCGCCGAGGACGGCGCCCACTTCATGCAGTGGCTGCGGACCCGTCCCGCCGACGAGGGCGGCGACGTTGCCTCCATCGCCATCACCGCGCATTATGAGGACTTCCCCTTGGCCGCCGCGCGCGGATTCTCGGCCTATCTCCGCAAGCCGCTGCAGATGGACCGGCTCTGCCTAACGATCGCCGCGCTCTGCGGTCGCAACCAGGCCGACACCAGTGAGCCGGCCGCGGGCTCGGCCGCGTTCTGATCACGCGATCAGATTTTCGGGCGGATCGCCGCGAGTGATGCGCCGGATGTTGTCGGCAATGAGCCGCACGCGGGCCTGCAGCATCCCTTCCGTCCAACCCGAGACGTGCGGCGTCATGAGTACGTTCGGCAGCTCGTGGAACGGCGGCCGCGCGGGCGGCGTCGGCGCCGCATCAGTCGGATAGCGGTACCAGACGTCGAGCGCCGCGGCGGCGATCATGCGCTTGGCCAGCGCCCGATACAGCGCCTCCTCGTCGACGATCTCCGCGCGGGCGACGTTGACGAGCACGGCCGTGCGCTTCATCGTCGCCAGCTGCGCCTCACCGATCAGGCCGCGCGTGGCGGCGGTGGCCGGCAGCGTGATCGCGAGATAATCCGCGCGCCGCAACACCTCGTCGAGGATCTCCGGGCCGCCGAGCAGGGCGAGGTCGTCCGACGCCGACCGCGTGATGTCGCGGCGGATCGCGCAGATCTGCATGTCGAAGGCACGGGCCCGGCGGGCCAGCGCTGAGCCGATGCGCCCATAACCGAGAATGCCGAGTGTCTTTCCCGCCAGCTCCGGCCACGGCGGGGGAGCGGGAGTGCCGACCGCCCACTGACTGGCCCAGACGCCGCGGCGCAGGGCGGCATCCAGGCGTCCGAAGTCGCGGGCGAGGGCCAGCATGGCGCCGAGGACATACTCGGCGATGCCGACCTCGTGACCGTACGCGTTGGCGAGCGCCGTGCCGGCAGGCAGCGCTGTGCGGTCGATGCGGTCGAGCCCGGCACCGGGGACCTGCACGAGGGCCAGTCGCCGGGCCGCGGCGGCCATCTCCCGGGTGAATGACATCGTGACGAGCACATCGACGTCGCCGAGCTTGCCCACGATCGCGGCCTCGTCGGCGACCACGATCTCGCAGGCCACGCCGAGCTGCGCCCGCAGGGCCGCCTCGAGACTGGCGGCGAACGTCCCGGCCAGGGCGACGGTCAGCATCGCGTCCTCCTCCAGGCGATCCTCTGCGCGCCCCGGCCGGAAATCAATTACCCGCGGGGTAGGCAGCCGCGCCTCGGCCTGTCCACGCCCCCGAATTCGACAGCAAGGAGCGGAGTGTCGTCGCCTCGGTGATCGCCGAGACTCGATTCCGAAAGGGAGGCATCATGATGAACGTGGCGACGAGACAGCACAACGACTCCCCGTCCTTTACCGGCGACGCCGAGCGGTGGGCCGCGGTCATCGGGCGCGACGGCCGCGCCGACGGCGTCTTCTTCTACTCGGTTCGCACGACCGGCGTGTACTGCCGGCCTTCCTGCGCCGCCCGGCAGGCGCGGCGCGAGAACGTGCGCTTCCACGCGACGGCCGCCGAGGCGGAGGGTGCCGGCTTTCGCCCGTGCAAGCGCTGCCGCCCTGACGGCCACGGCCTGGCGGCGCTGCGCACGGAGGCGGTGGCCCGTGCGTGCCGCCTCATCGAGACCTCGGAAGAGATGCCGAGCCTCGATGCACTGGCGGAGGCCGCCGGCCTGAGCCGCTTCCACTTCCATCGCGTTTTCAAGACGACGACCGGTCTCACGCCCAAAGCGTATGCGGCCGCACACCGCGCGCGGCGCATGCGCGACGAGCTCACGCGCAGCGAGAGCGTGACCGATGCGATCTACGGCGCCGGCTTCAGCTCGAGCGGGCGCTTCTACGCGACCGCCCCGGACGTGCTCGGCATGACGCCGACCGATTTCCGCGCCGGTGGCGACGGCGCCGTGATCCGCTTTGCCGTCGGCGAGTGCTCGCTCGGCTCGATTCTCGTCGCGGCCACCGAACGCGGCGTGTGCTCGATCATGCTCGGCGACGACCCGAACGTCCTGGCGCACGACCTTCAAGATCGGTTCCCCAGGGCCCGGCTGATCGGCGGCGACCGGGGGTTCGAGCAGCTGGTGGCGAAGGTGGTGGGTTTCGTGGAAGCGCCCGCGCTCGGCCTCGACCTGCCCCTCGACGTGCGGGGCACGGCGTTCCAGCAGCGCGTCTGGAAGGCGCTGCGCGAGATCCCGGCCGGGCGCACCTCCACGTACACGAAGATCGCCGTGCGCATCGGCGCGCCGAAGGCGGTGCGCGCGGTGGCGCGCGCGTGTGCGTCGAACGCCATCGCGGTCGCGATTCCTTGTCACCGCGTGGTTCGCCACGACGGCGCGCTGTCGGGCTACCGCTGGGGCGTCGAGCGCAAGCGGCGGTTGCTCGAGCGCGAAGCCGCAGTCTGACACTGCATTTCTTTCAGCGGGACGCCCGTGCGCGGTGGCACGCGCCTCGCTACGTTCGGGCCGCGGAGGTGCGACGATGGGCGCTCAGAGCTCGACGAAGCATGGTCTGAAATCGGAATCGCGAAAGGCGTCGACCTCTCGCCACGGCGCCGCGGCGCAGCCGGCGGCCCAGCCGGTCGCCGGCGCGTTCGGGCGCGAAGGGACGGATCGCACGCCGCGGTCGGCCGGAGCGCTGGAGCGCCGGCGTCCCGCGACGCGTTCGGGCCGCCTGCGCGCGGTCGGCGCCGTCGGCATCTCCAATCTCTCACCGGGGCGCGAGGCGCAGGAGCAGCATCGCGTGCCGCCGCGCGGCACGCGCAAGGGTCGCTGAAATTCAGTCGGCGGCAGCCGTCAGGCCGTGGATGAAGCGATCGATCACTACGCCGAACAGCGCGGCGGCCGGCACACCGACGAGCAGGCCGCCGGCCATGAGGGCGCCCCAGAAATAGACGTCGCCGCGGATGAGCATCGTCGGCAGCCCGACGGTGATGACCTTCTGGTCCGCGGGCGCCGCCATCACGACGGCGTACAGGTACTCCTGCATCGCGAGGGTGAAGGCGAAGATCGCGATCGTCGCGATGCCTGGGCGACTGAGGGGCAGCACGACGTACAGGATCGCGCGGAGCCGCCCGCAGCCGTCGACCCACGCCGCCTCTTCGATCTCCGGCGGCAGTCCGCGCAGGAAGCCGAACATCAGCCACGTCGCGACCGGGATCGTGAACGTCGGATAGACCAGGACCAGCGCCCACCATGAGTCGAACAGCCCGAGCCGTCCGACGACGTAGGTGAGCGGCAGGAACAAGACGATCGGCGGCACGAGGTACGTCAGAAAAATCGCGACCGCGGTGTTGGTGGCGCCGGGGAGACGCAGGCGTGCCAGCGCATACGCCGCCGGCACCGCCGTGAGCAGGGTGATCCCCACCACGCACGCCGACACCGAGACGGTGTTCACCACCCATGCGCCGAACCACGTCTGCGTGAACAGCAGCCGAAAATGGTTGAGCGTCGGGCCCTCGTAGAACCAGAACGGACTGCCGCGCATCGAGTACAGCTCGCGCTCGTGCTTGAAGGCGGTGATGACCATCCAGAGGACGGGAAAGAGGGCAAAGACGAGAAAGGGCGTCAGCCCCGCATAGATCCAGACGCGCCGCATGGCGGAGGATAAGATAAGGCCCGTGAGCGACATCGGCATCCATCCCGTGTCGGGCGCCCTCGGCGCCGAGATCACCGGCGTCGACCTGGCCAGCGATCTCGACGACCAGACGATCGGGGTGCTTCGGCGCGCCTGGCTCGAGCACCTCGTGCTCTTCTTCCACGACCAGCCGCTGCCGCCGGCGCGGTTCCTCGCGTTCGGGCGACGCTTCGGCGAGACGATCGAGTATCCGTTCGTGAAGGGCCTCGACGAATTCCCCGAGATCATTCCGGTGGTGAAGCTCGCGCACGAGCGGATCAACTTCGGCGGGGTCTGGCACTCCGACACCGCCTACCTCGACGCGCCGCCGATGGCGAGCATGCTGCTCGCCCGCGAGGTGCCCCCGGCCGGCGGCGATACGCTGTTCGCCAACATGTATCTCGCCTACGAGGCGCTGTCCGAGGGCATGAAGCGCTTGCTCGGCGACCTCCGGGCTGTCAACAGCTCATCGAAGGCCGACGCCTCGCGCACGCGGGAGGACCGCGTCGCGGACCGCGGGCGCGCCGACGCCCGCACGCTCTACGAGGCGGCGCATCCCGTCGTCCGGGTCCACCCGGAGACGGGGCGCAAGGCGCTCTACGTCAACGTCGCCCACACCCTGCGCTTCGAGGGCATGACCGAGGAGGAGAGCGCGCCGATCCTCGCCTCGCTCTACCGGCATCAGGTCCGGCCGGAGTTCACCTGCCGCTTCCGGTGGCGGCCGGGCTCGCTGGCGTTCTGGGACAACCGCTGTGCGCAGCACAACGCCGTGAACGACTACGCCGGCCACCGCCGCGTCATGCACCGTCTCACCCTGGCCGGGGACGTGCCGGCGGGCGCGACTCCGCGCGCCTGAAGGGTCGCCGTCCGTGCGCCAGCCTGGCGCGCGGGGTGCCAGTTCGCGCGTGACGCTCTGGCGTACGCGCCGCACGATCTCACGAATGACGCGGGCATCCGCGTGGCATCGCCCTTGCCTCGTGGGCGCGCCATGCGATCACGTCTCGAAGCTTCGACAGCGCGGCTGTACTTCCCGCTCGCCCGACTCGCCCTCTGCGCCGATTGCGAGGTCTGCTTCGAAATCGGCTTCGACGCCTGCCCCGCCTGCGGCGGTCGCACCTGGTCGCCGCTGGCTCGGCTCATCGGACACGCCTCCGAGGGGACGGTCGTGCGCGCCGTCCGCGCCGTCCTGGCGGAGACGCGCACCACCAGCGCGACCCGCGACGCGCACCATCTCGTCATCGTCTCGCGTGAGCAGCCCAAGCTCTTCGAGATGCTCCGGCGCGAGCTTCATGGCAACGAGACGGTGACGGTCATCCTCGACCGGCGCGGCAGCCGGCCCCAGGCGGCCCTGGCCCGCATGAATCTGCGCTGGCGCAACGTCGACCGTCAGATCGCGGCCCTCGGCTGGGCCATCGTCCGCTCCGACCTGTCGACCTCCAAGCGCTAGGCGCCGGCCGCGGCTCTCAGGGGGCCGCTGCCATGGCACCGCCGTCGGCGACGATGGCGGCGCCGGAAATGAACGACGCGTCGTCGGAGGCCAGAAAGAGCGCGCACCGCGCGATGTCCTCCGGCTCCCCCACGCGACCGAGCGGAATCCCGTGGCCCTCCTTCGCCGAGCGTTCGACGCGCTCGACGATGTCGGCCGTCAGCCGTGTGCGGATCGTGCCCGGACAGATCGCGTTCACGCGGATGCCGTCGCGACCGTAGGAGGCGGCCATCGCGCGCGTCAGCGCGAGGACCGCGCCCTTGCTGGCCGCGTAGGCATGAGTCGGCCGGTCGACCGAGCCGTGAAAGGCCGAGACCGACGCGATGTTCACGATGGCGCCGCCGCCCGCACCCCGCATATGGGGCACCGCCGCGCGCGACACCAGATAAATCGCGCGCACGTTCACGTCCTGCGCGAGGTCCCAGTGCTCGAGCGAGATGCTCTCGACGGTGCCGCCGACGACCATCGTGCCCACCCCGGCATTGTTCAGGAGCACATCGAGCCGCCCGAAGACGCGCACCGCGCGCGCCACGACGGCCGCGCAGTCGTCGGGCTGCGCGAGATCGGCCGCGAGGGCCATCGCCTCGCCGCCGGCGGCGCGCACATCGGCGTCCGTGCGGGCCAGCTCGGGCTCGCGCACGTCAACGAGCGCGACCCGCGCGCCCGCCCGCGCGAACAGCAGCGCGCTGGCGCGGCCGATGCCCGTGGCCGCGCCAGTGATGATGGCCACCTTGCCCTTCAGGGCACCGCTGTCGGCCAGACTCATGGCGCGGAGTATACTGGCGCACGCCAACAGGTGCGGTGTGTCGTCACCCCAAGCGCCACGGCGCAGGAGCATTGACGATGATCCAGGCCAAGAAGCTCGGCCACCTCGTCCTCAAAGTCAGGGACGCCCGGAAATCCAGGGACTTCTATGTGCGCGCGCTCGGTCTGAAGGTCGCTCACGAGAATCTCGAGCACGGCGCCGTCTTCCTCAGCTTCGGCACCCAGCACCACGACCTCGCCCTGTTTGAACTGGCCACCGGCGAGGCGCCCGACGCGACCCAGCCGGGTCTGCACCACACCGCATGGCAGCTCGGCAGCTTCGCCGAGCTGCAGGCCGCGCATCGCGAGCTGCACGAGCTCGGCATCGCGGTGGAGTCGACCGTCGAGCACAACGTCACCCGCAGCATCTATTTCCACGATCCCGACGGCAATCGCGTCGAGCTCTACTGCGACATGGTGGACGACGGCTTCGCGGCCATGCGGACGATGGGGCCTCGGCGCGATCTGCTCGACATCGAGACCGGCCAGGTCGTCAGCCGCGGAACGGAGTACGTGCGATGAGCGAGCCCACGCAGCTCTTCAGCGTCAGCCGCGCCGAGGACGCCGTGTACACCACCGGCCTGCGCAGCTTCATGGAGTATCGCGACCTCGGCATCGAGCGCGGAACCCACGGGCGCTTCCGCGCCCACGTGATTCGCATCAAGGCCGACGCGGGCGGCGCTCACGAGCTGCACACCACCGGCCTGCACCAGCACCACTGCGACTTCCAGATGTTCTATGTCCTCAAGGGCTGGATCAAGTTCGTCTACGAGGGGCACGGCGAGCACACGTTCCGCGCGGGCGACTGCGTGCTGCAGCCGCCCGCCATCGTCCACAACGAGCTCGAGTGCTCCGACGACGTCGAGGTGCTGGAGATCTACTCACCGGCGGTGCACCCGACGGTCCTGGTTGGCTCGCTGCCCGAGGCCGCGGCGGCGCACTGACGCGGCCGCATGACGCTCGTGCGCGGCGACGGCATCTTCCCGTCCGCCGCCTACGAGCGCGAGGACGAGTCGCCCGACGGCCATTTCTATGTCGTCGCGCGTAAAGTCGTCCACATCGACGAGGCCGCGATCGCCGCGCTCGGCCGCCTCTATGCCGAGGTTCTTCCGCCGCGCGGCCGCCTGCTCGATCTGATGAGCAGCTGGCGCAGCCATCTGCCGAGCGATCGCGCGAACGAGGTCGTCGGCGTGGGCCTGAACGCCGAAGAGATGGCAGACAACCCGCAGCTGACCACGCACGTCGTCCACGACGTCAATCGCGACCCGCGCCTGCCGTTCGACGACGCGGTGTTCGAAGGCGCGATGTGCGCGGTGTCGATCCAATACGTGCTGCACCCCTTGCGGCTCTTCCGCGAGGTCCGCCGCGTCCTGCGGCCCGAGGCGCCGTTCGTCGTGTCGTTCTCCAACCGCTGTTTTCCCGCCAAGGCCGTGGCCGTCTGGCTCGCGACGAGCGACGCGCAGCACCTCATGCTCGTGCGCGCCTACTTCGATGCGGCCGGCGGCTGGGTCGACGTCCGCGCGGAGGACCGTTCGTCCGGCACGGGCGATCCGCTCTACGTCGTCTGCGCGCGCGGCGGCGCCTGATGGAGACGGCCGCCGAGTCGACCACGCCTGTTGCCGCCGACGGCGTCAGAGTCCCCGCTCCAGCCGCGGATCCAGGACGTCGCGCAGCCAATCACCCACGAGGTTGATCCCGAGCACGAGCAGCAGGATGGCCAACCCGGGGAACAGGGCGAGCCACCAGCCCGTCGTGATGTAGTTGCGCCCCTCGTCGAGCATCGCGCCCCAGCTCGGCTCGGGGGCCGGGATGCCGAGGCCGAGGAAGCTGAGGGATGCCTCGGCGATGATCGTGCGGGCCACCGAGAACGTCGCCACGACCGTGATGGGAGGCAGCACGTTCGGCAGCAGGTGTCGGGAGACGATCCACGCGTCGCTCGCGCCCAGCGCGCGCGCGGCCGCCACGAAATCGCGCTCACGCAGCGTGAGCACCTCGCCGCGGACGATCCGCGCGTAGGTGATCCAGCCCGTCACGCCGAGCACGAGGATGAGATTCAGCAGGCTGGCGCCGAGGACGGCGAGGACGCCGACGGCGAGCACGAGGACGGGAAACGCGAGCTGCACGTCCCCGACGCGCATCAGCAGATCGTCCAGCCAGCCGCGGTACCAGCCGCTCACGAGCCCGAGGCCGACGCCCACCACGCCGGCGAGCAGCACGGCGGAAAAGCCGACGACGAGCGACACGCGCGCGCCGTGGAGCAGGCGGCTGGCGACGTCCCGCCCGAGGGTGTCGGTGCCCAGCGGATGCTCACGACCCCACGTCGGTGGCGTGAGCCGCTCGAGCAGCGCGTTCTTGATGGGATCGCCCGGCGCCAGCGCGGGGGCGGCCGCGGCGAGCACGATGGTCACGGCGACGACGAGCGCGCCGGCGACGGCGAGGGTGTCGATACGCCTCACGTCAGGCGCACCCGCGGGTCGGCCACGGTGTAGAGCAGGTCCACGGCGACGTTGAGAACCACGAACACCAGGGCGAAGACGAATACGCCGGCCTGGATCACGGGAAAGTCGCGCCCCGGCACCGCCTGCACGATCAGCCGTCCCATACCCGGCCAGGCGAACACCGTCTCGATGATCAAGGCGCCGCTCAGCATGAATCCCAGCGACAGCCCCGTGACCGTGATGACGGGCAGTGCCGCGTTGCGGAGCGCGTGACGATAGATCACGCGGCGCTCTCCCAGCCCCTTCGCCCGCGCCGTCCGCACGTAGTCCTGGCCGAGCACTTCGAGCATGCCCGCCCGAACGAGCCGCACGTTCTGGGCCAGCGGCGCCGCCGCCAACGCCACCGACGGCAGCACGAGGTGCCGCCAGGTTCCCGTTCCGTAGGCGGGCAGCAGCCCGCCGAGCACGACGGCGAAGAGCAGGATCAGCATGATGCCCAACCAGAAGCTCGGCATCGACTGCAAGAACAGCGAGGCCAGGCGACTCGCGTGATCGGCCGGCCGCCCGCGGTGCCTGGCCGAGATCACCCCGAGCGGCACCGCCAGCACCGTCGACAGCACGAGGGCCGCCGCCGCCAGCTCCACCGTCGCCGGCCAGAAATGCTCGAGCACCATCCCCATCGCCGGACGTTTCTCGCGGATCGACACCCCGAAGTCGCCGCGCACGGCTGCGGCGAGGAAGTCGACGTACTGCACGGCGAGCGGGCGGTCGAGGCCGAGCATGGCGCGGGTGTGCGCGATCTCCTCCTGGGTGGCGCTCTGGTCCACGAGAAAGAAGGTCGGATCGCCGGTGAGACGCACGAGGAAGAAGACGACGGTGACGACGCCCCAGGTCACGAAGACGGCGTGAAGCAGACGCCGCAGCAGGAAAGCCCGCATCGGCGGGGCGCGCGCTCCTAGCCGACGGACGCCGCGAAGATGCGCAGGTAGTTGCCGCCGATGATCTTCGCGACCTCCGCTCGCGTGAATCCGCCGCGCAGCATCGCGTCGACGAGCCGCGTGAAGTGATCGTATTCCGACAAGAGCCCCGGAGTGCTCGCGGTATCGGTGCCGATGCTGACGTGGTCCGCGCCCACGACGTCCACCATCTCCTTGAGGCCGTCGACGTAGCGCGGAAAGCTCGGGAAGAAATGCCAGATGCCGATGGAGCCGCCCGTCTGGGCAATCGCGCGCGCGTGGTCCGGCGTGATCTGACGCTCCGTGAGCGGGGTCGGGCCTTGCGCTTTCGAGCCGCGCAGCGCCGTGTGAGAGAGCAAGAGCGGTTTCGCGGCGACGCCGACGGCCTGCTTCACCGTCTCCGCGGTGGCGTGCGCGACGTCCACGACGATGCCGAGCCGGTGGCAGGCGCGGATGACGTCCGCGCCGAACGGCGTCAGGCCGTTGTGGACGACGGCGCCGGTTTGAAAATCGCCGATGTCGTTCGGCGTGTAGTGCACGAGCTGCATGGTGCGGACGCCGCGGCGGAACGACTCCTCCAGACGCTCGAGCTTCTTCTCGAGGAAGTCGAGCCCCTCGATGTCGACGATGATCGCCGGCTGACCGGCCACGTGCGCGGCTCGCAGATCGGCGGCGGTGAGCGCTCGGCGGATGCCATGCTGGGCGACCAGCTCGTCCACCCACGCGAGCCGGTCGAGATGGTACGCGTAGAGGAAGCCCGGCTCGGGCGTGCGCAGGGCGACGAGCACGTTGTTGGCGTTGCGGCCGAGAATCGGGCCATCGGGCACGTCGGCGAGACACAGCACGGCGATACGGCCGGTCCGCATCTGGCGCGCGAGCTCGTCGCTCGGGCGCGCCGTGCGGGACGCGATGCCGTTGGGGCCTGCGTGCGTGTGGACGTCGATGGAGATGTTGTCGCGCAGCAGGCTGGTGGCATCGGCCAGGGTCGCCTCCGCCGCCGCCGGCGCCTCGCTCCGCGTGCCGGCGCAGCCGGCGACCAGCGCGCCGACCGAGCTGAGGACCGTCGACCACATCCAATCGCGACGCGTCAGCGCGTGACCGCAGCACGTCATGGATGGCTCCCTGACTTTGTCACTTCCGGACGGTGACGCCGCGGAAGTCCATGTGCAGCTCGGTGAGCGGCGTGAAGCCCGTCACGCGGGCTCCGTGCGCGTACACCTTGACCTCCTGATAGAGCGGCACCACCGGCGCCCAGTCGCGCACCTGCCGCTGCAGGTCGGCGAGCATCCGCAAACGCTTGGCCGGATCGAGCTCGCGGCGCTGCGCCGAGTAGGCAGCCATCAGCTCCGGGGGATACGGCGACCAGTTGATGAGCGTGAACGCCGTCCAGTCCCGCAGGAAATCATCGGCGTCGAGGTTGTTGCTGGTGCGGCACGCGGCGAAGCCGCCGTTGTACGGCAGCGTTCCCTTCTGGGTGATCTGTAAGACGGTCCCGAAGTCGAGCGGCTTGAGCGTCACCTGCACGCCGACCTCTTTCAGCATCTCGGCCACCGCCGCCGTCGTCTCGTCGAAGGCCTGGCCGTAGTGCTTGGCGGCGTAGTGGAGATTGAGGACGAGCGTCTCGCCGTTGCGCTCCCAGCCGCGGCCCGTGTCCTTCCAGCCCGCCTCCGCCAGCAGCGTCTTCGCGCGCTTGGGGTCGTAGGCGTACGGCTCTTGCGCGGCGTAGCCGGAGGAGACCGTGGCGACGGGCGAAGCGTTGGCGAGTGCGTAGCCCTGGAAGATCTTCTGGATGATCGCGTCGCGGTTGACCGCGTGCGCGAGGGCCAGTCGCGTCTTGGTGTCCGCGTACAGACCGTCCTTGCCGCCGGAGTCGAACTGGTTCCGGAGCCGCCCGTTGAGATAGAGGCGGCAGTTGAGCTTCTGCGGGCCGGAGACGATTTTGACGTTCGGCTCGCGCGACAGCACGCTGGCGTCCAGCGGGGGGACCGCCTCGACGAGCGAGACCTGCCCGGCGCGCAGCGCGGCCAGACGCGCCGCCGCCTCGGGAATGACCTGCAGCCGCAGCCGCTTGAGCTGCGGCGCGCCGCCCCAGTAGGCGTCGTTGCGCTCGAGGATCATCGACGTCTTGCGCTTCCACTCCACGAGCTTCCACGCGCCGGTGCCGATGGGCCGCTCGTTGAGGGCATCGACGCCGTTCTTGACTGTCCACGCCTTCGGCACCAGCGGCTCGCGGCCGAGGGCGTCCCACAGCGTGGGCGCCGGCTCGCTCGTGTGCACGCGCACCGTGTAGTCGTCGATCTTCTCCCACCGGCTCACGTACGGCAGCGTCTTGTCGAACTGCGTGCCGGCGGCGACGTCCTTGATCCCGTGCTTGTCGAGGTTCCGCCGGAACATGCGATCGAGGTTGAACAGCACGGTGTCGGCGTTGAAGACCTCGCCATCGTGGAACTTCACGCCACGGCGCAGCGCGAACTCCCACGTGGTATCGCCCACGGGCTTCCACGACACCGCCAGCCCGGGCACCGGCTTGCCCTGCGCGTCGACGTCGACGAGGCTCTCGAACACCTGGCGGATGTACGTCGATCGGATCGATCCCATGCCGATGCGCGGGTCCATGTTGGTGGTGTCATCGGGCATGGCGACGACGAGCTCGGCGTCGGGATCGATCGGCGGCTGCGCCATCGCGGAGGCGGCGACGGCCAAGACGAGCAACCAGGCGGTCATCATCCTCGTCATCGCGCCCTCCTCCGAAGGGCACACTATACACGTCCGTCGCTTGACTAACGATCCCGCCTCGCGCACGATCCCAGCCACCTGCTGTGCGAGCCGCAGGACGTCGCGGGGCCGTATTGAGAGCCGCAGCCCGTTTCAGGAGCCGCAGCCGTAGGCGAGGCGACTCTGTGAAGGGCGAGGCGAGCGTGGGTGAAATCCCCGCCGTCCGAGGCGAGCAAATGAACAAGAGAGGCATGCGATGGCCTACGTGAAAGACTCGACGTCCGCCAAGGTCCGCCGGCAGCTCGACCATCCGGTCATCGACGGCGACGGCCACTGGCTCGAGCCGATGCCGATCTTCCTCGACTACTTGAAGCAGGTCGGCGGGCCTTCGCTCGTCGATCACTTCAAGTCCAAGGACATCGAGCGCGGCTGGTACGCCATGAGCCGCGAAGAGCGGCTGGACAAGCGGCCGTTCCGGCCAACCTGGTGGGGCGAGCCGGCCAACACGCTCGACCGCGCCACCGCCATGGTCCCGAAGCTTTTTTACGAACGCCTGGACGACTTTGGCGTCGACTTCTGTCTGCTCTACACCTCGCTGGGGCTCTTTCACATCAACAACGCCGACGAGCAGATCCGCCGCGGCGTCTCGCGCGCCGTCAACCGGATGAACGCCGAGATGTTCGCGCCGTACAAGGACCGCATCGCGCCCGCGGCCGTCGTGCCCGTCCACACCCCGCAGGAGGCGATCGAGGAAGCCACGTACGCGGTGAAAGAGCTCGGCTTCAAGGTCATCATGATCTCCAACCACGTGAAGCGGCCGATCCCGGCGCTGGCGCGCGAGGTCCCAGATCCGACCACCGTGCGCTACTACATCGATTCGCTGGGCTACGAGAGCCCGCACGATTACGACCGGTTCTGGCAGACGTGCCTGGACCTGAAGGTCGCGGTCACCGCGCACTCGGGCAGCATGAGCTGGCACGGGCGCGAGTCGATCAACAACTTCAGCTTCAACCACATCGGCCATTTCGCGGCGGCCAGCCACGCGTTCGCGCGCGCGCTCATCTTCGGCGGCGTGGTCAAGCGTTTCCCCACGCTGCGCTTCGGCATGCTCGAGGGCGGCGTGGGCTGGGCGTGCAACCTCTTCACCGATCTCATCGCCCACTGGGAGAAGCGCAGCCGCGGCCCGATGGAAAAGCACCTGCGACCGACCAACCTCGACAAAAATCTGCTGAAAGATCTGTTCACGCGGTACGGCGGGCGCGCCTTCGAAGACAAGATGGACGAGCTGCTCTCGAGCACCAGCATCGTGCCGCCGTTCAAGAGCAACGACGAGCTGACGGAGCGCGAGTACGCGCTGAGCCAGATCGACGACTTCGAGGCCGCGGGCGTGTCGACCGCCGAGGCGTTGAAGCGGCAATTCGTCGACCACTTCTTCTTCGGCGCCGAGGCCGACGATCCGATGACGGCGTGGGCGTTCCGCGAGCCGCACAAGCTGCACCCGCTGTTCAGCAGCGACGTGAGCCACTTCGACGTGACCGACATGACCGAAGTGCTGGAAGAGGCCTGGGAGCTCGTCGAGCACGGAATGATCACGGAGGCGGACTTCCGCGAATTCACCTTCGAGAACGCGGCGCGCCTGCACACCGCGCTCAATCCCGACTTCTTCAAGGGCACCGCCGTCGAGGGCGCGGTCGCCACACTGAGGTGATGACCGGCACCGTGCGCCTCATTGCCGAGCCGTTGACCTCGAAGGCCTTTGCTCCGTTCGGCGACGTGCTGGCCGCGCCCGAGGAATTCGGGCGCGCGTACTTCGACGAGGGACTCCGGACGACACGCGCGACGGCGTGGCCGAGCCTGTCGGTCGCTCACGTGCGGCCCCTCGCCAGCCTGCCGCTCGAGGCCAAGGTCATGGAGCGCCACGAATTCAGCTCGCAGAGCTTCGTGCCGCTGGACGTCTCCCGCTGGCTCGTCGTCGTCGCGCCGTCGAGCGCCGACGGCGGGCCCGACGCCTCCCGCGCGGTCGCCTTTCTGGTGGGGCCGGGCCAGGGGGTCACCTACCACGCCAACACCTGGCATCACCCGCTCACGATTCTGGATCGGCCGGGCCGCTTTGCGGTCGTCATGTGGCGTGACGGGACGCGCACCGACGAGGAATTCCGCACGCTCGCCGCGCCGTTCACGGTCGAGCTCGGGAACTGATCCGGCGACCGCACGAGGAGACGAACACGATGGCGCGAGCCTACGACCGCGACCTCATCGGGTATGGACCCAACCCGCCCGATCCCAAGTGGCCCAACGGCGCCCGGCTGGCGGTCAACTTCGTGATGAACTACGAGGAGGGCTCCGAGCCGTCGGTACAGGACGGCGAGGGCTTCTCGGAAAGCGGGCTCACCGAGGCGCACGCCCTCAATCAGCTCGCGAAAGGACGCGACCTCGCGGCCGAAACGATGTTCGAGTACGGCAGCCGTGTCGGCTTCTGGCGGCTGATGCGTCTGTTCCAGGAACGGCGGCTGCCGCTGACCGTCTTCGGCTGCGCGCTGGCCATCGAGCGCAATCCGCTCGCCGCCGACGCGATCCGCAAGGCGGGCTTCGACGTCTGCAGCCACGGCTGGCGCTGGATCAAGCACTACGAGCTCACGCGCAAGCAGGAGCGCGAGCACATCGCGAAGGCCGTGGCGTCATTCAAGAAAACCGTTGGTGAGCGGCCGCTGGGCTGGTACTGCCGCTACGGGCCCAGCGTCAACACCCGCGAGCTGCTCGTGGAAGAAGGCGGCTTTCTCTACGACTCCGACGCCTACAACGACGAGCTGCCGTACTGGAAGACGGTCAACGGCAAGCCGCACCTGGTCGTGCCGTACTCGCTGACCAACAACGACGGCAAATTCGCCGGCTGGACGGGGACGTCCGAGCAGTGGTTCTCGTTCATCAAGGACGCCTTCGACATGCTTCACCGCGAAGGCGCCCGCCATCCCAAGATGATGTCCGTCGGCCTGCACATGCGCCTCGTCGGTCACCCCGCGCGCGCGGCCGGACTCGAACGCCTCCTCGATTACATGGGAAAGCAGGAGGGCGTGTGGATCACGCGGCGCCTGGACATCGCGCGCCACTGGATCGCGACGCATCCGTACCCGGGCCGCGGCTTGAACGAGGCCGCCGCCAAGACTCGACGCCTCACTTGACCGTCACGCTCTTCGCGAGGTTGCGCGGCTTGTCGGGATCGTGGCCGCGCAGCAGCGCCAGGTAGTACCCAAGCAGCTGCGCGGGCGGCGCGTTGAGGATGGCCGTGGCCGGCCCGAGATCGGCCACGGGAACGTGGTAGTCGAACGCCTCGTGCGGCGCGGGTGAAACGCCGATGAGCAGTGCGCCGCGCGCCTTGACCTGCATCGCCCCAGCCATGATGTCGTCGTAGGTCTCGTCGCTCGGGGCCAGCACCAGACACGGCGTGCCGGGCTCGATGAGCGCGATCACGCCGTGCTTGAGATCCCCGCCCGCGAAGCCCTCTGCGTGGATGTAGCTGACCTCCTTGACCTTCAACGCCGCCTCGAGCGCGAGCGGATAGCTCGGCCCGCGGCCGATCACGAAGAGATGCTCGCGCGTGTGGATCGTCTCGGCGATTCGTCGAATGAGATCGCGCCGATCGTCGGCCAGCAGCCGCTCGATCTCCCCCGCGGCGCGCTCGATGAGCGTGGCGGCGGCCGGGGCCCGGCCGGCCAGCTCGTGAGCGGTGAGCAGGAGGATCGCCAGCTTCGCGGTGAAGCTCTTGGTGGCCAGCACGCAGCGCTCGGGGCCGGCACCGAGCGGCACCGTGAGATCCGCGAGACGCCACAGCGTCGAGCCTTCGACGTTGACGACCGCCGCGATCCGCGCTCCGCGTTGGCGGGCGGCGCGCACCGCATCGATGACGTCGATCGTCTCGCCGCTTTGCGACAGCGCGACGACGAGCGCGCCGTCGGTGACGAAGTCCATCAGATACGGAAACTCCGAGCCGGTGGCGACGGTGACGCGCCGCCCGGCGATCCGGGCGAACAGGTATTGGGCGGCCAGCGCGGCGTGCCCGGCGGTTCCGCAGCCGACCACGAACACGTCGGCGGCTTCGCGGATCATGCCCGCCAGACGCCGCGCGTGCTCGGGGCCGGCCTCCGCCAGCTGGCGCAGCACCGAGGGCTGCTCGTGGATCTCCTTCGTCATGTAGTCGGGATACCCGGACAGCTCCGTCGCGGCCGCCTCCCACCCGACCTCCGTGATCACCGGCGTCAGCTCGCGGCCGCTGTCCGTGGCGAAGACGCGGACGCGCTCGCGCGACAACAGCACGGCCTGACCGTCCTCGACGAACGTCACGCGGCGCGTGTGCTCGAGCAGGGCGCTGAAGTCGGACGCCAGCACATGGCCGTGCTCGGTCCAGCCGAGCACGAGCGGCGAGCCGCTCTTGGCGGCGGCGATCTGGCCGGCGCGAACGTCGGCGACGGCAATCGCGTTGAGTCCCTGCAGCCGCCGGAACGCCGCCATCGTCGCGGTGAGCAGCGGCTCGGGGCCGGCGGGCGTCTCGTCGAGATAGTGCTCGATCAAGTGGGCGACGACTTCGGTGTCCGTCTCGGAGCTGAAACGATGACCGGCGCGCGCGAGCGGATCGCGAAGCTCGCGGTAGTTCGACACGATCCCGTTGTGAATGAGGGCGAGGCGACCGGTGCAGTCGAGATGGGGGTGGGCGTTTTGCTCGGTCACGCCTCCGTGCGTGGCCCAGCGCGTGTGCCCGATGCCGATCGTGCTCGACGGCAGATCGGGCGCGGCCTCTCCGATCTTGCCGATGCGTCGCTCGAGGACGACGCCATCCTCGTAACCGACGGCCACGCCCCACGAATCGTAGCCGCGATACTCGAGCTTCTTGAGCCCGCGAAGAACCAGGTCCGCTGCGTTGGGATCACGACCGACGTAGCCGAAGATGCCACACATGGTGCGCCTCCTGCCGGGGGACGGATGCGCAGACGAAAAGGGCAAGGAGGACGTCGTCGGCACTCTGAGTGGCCTTTGTCGGCGCGTCACCACGCCGGTTTGCTCCACTCATCACGACCGTGCCCGCCGAGGGACCATCCGCCGAGTGGTTCGATCGGTCCCTACCTCGTCATCCGCCCTCGTCGGGCGGACCTGGCGCTCATCGAATGTGACTGCCGTCCTCCTCAGCGTCTGTCCGCGCGCCCTCCTTCCGGGAAATGGGTTGAGGGGAATACGTCTGTCGACCTTATACCGTGTGGCAATGCATGTGCCAAGCCTTCACGGCGACCGTGAAGGCGCGCGCAGTCCTGGAATCGGGGCGCACGCAGCGGGCGTTGCCGCGGCGCCCCGATCCCCTGGCTCAGAACTTGCCCTCGAAAAAGTCGAACGCAACCGTCTGGTTCGTCGTGAGATCCGTGAGCTGGATCCGCCGGAACGTCAGGGTCACGATCTCCTGAACGGACGTCGGGTCACCGGTGTTCAGCTCAGGCGCCGTCGAGTCCTGAATGTTGCGCAGGTCGTCGGTGCCGTTTCTCGCCACCGTCGTGGCCTCGACCGAGCTGACCGTGGCATCTGTGAGCGTGATCTTGAAGTAGACCTGCTCCTTGCCTGACTTGGTCGTGCGCGTGAAGAGGATCGTCACCGTCGGCAAATTCTTGCCGGTGACGACGTCCAGAAACAGGTGTGGGCTGCACTTGTCGAGATCTTTCAAAAGCTGAATGGGCGAGGCCTGGGCCTTTCCCGCCCCGGCGCCGCCGCCCGCGACGGTGTTGGCGAACTTCGACGTGAAGCCATTGAGCTGGATCACACCGGCCAGGCCGCCGACCGACAGCGTCCCATCGCAATCGGGCAGCTTGAGATAGGCGTTGAGGGCCGCCCACGAGGGCGTAGGCAGCACGACGACGACACCGAGCACGAGCGGGCAGACGACGGCCAGAAATCGAAGACGTGCAGCGAATGCCATGGACGTTGCTCCGGGGGGTTGCGACTGTGACGCGTGGATGCGCGAGGCCACGCGCCTGCACAGACTACCCTAGTGGCTCGATCGAGGACTAGCCGATTATTCGCCCGCCCATCACGCGGATGGTGTCCCCCGTCACGTAGCCCGAGGCGTCGGAGGCGAGGAATACGCACGCATCGGCGATATCTTCCGGGCGCCCGAGCCGCCGCAGCGGAATCTCTTTGAGCTGCGCCGGGTCGCCTGGCGGCGTCTGCTTGAACTCCGGATACCACTCTGCGTAGCGCCGCTCGGTGTCGATGAAGCCGGGCACGACCATGTTGGCCCGGATGCCAAACGGTCCAAGCTCCGCCGCCAGCGCGCGGATGAGGCCGAGCAGCCCCGACTTCGCCGCCGTGACCGCCGCGGTGTTCGGCCGCCCCGTGATGGCCGACTGGCCGCCCAACGCGATGATGCTGCCGCGCCCGCGCGCCTTCATGCCGGGCACAACCGCGCGCGCGAGATAGAACGCGGAATGCAGGTCCACCGCCATGACGCGATGCCAGTCCTCCAGCGACGTCTCGGTGATCGGCGTGTGTGGCCGGATGGCGGCGTTGCAAACGAGAACATCGATGGGGCCGAGCTCCGCGAGCGCGCGGGCGACCATCGTCTCGACGGCCGACGCATCGCCGACGTCGCCGAGCGCGGAGACGACGCGCACGCCCGCCTTGCGGCAGTCGGAGGCGACGGCCTCGAGCTCGTCGGCATTGACGCGCGTGTTGAGCACGAGATCCGCGCCCTCGGCGGCGAAGGCCAGGGCGATAGCGCGGCCGATGTTCCTGCTGGCGCCGGTGATCAGCGCTCGCTTGCCTTCGAGACTCATGGCTTCCGCGTTAGTGTAGCCGATGCCGGCTTGAACTGGTTCGGCGTGCGGCGTAGCGTAGCGACGCTCCTGGAGGGCTCGACGGCCGTGCAGATCGGTTTTCATCTCACCCCATTCTGGAGTCCGACCGATCGGACGCCGACGGCGATCATCGACGAGGCCCTCGAGGTCGTCCGCGCGGCGTCCACGATGGGTTTCGCATGGGTCTCGATCGGCCATCATTGGATCTCGCATCCGACGGTGTGGCCCCAGCCGATCCCGCTCCTCGCGCGGCTCGCGGCCGAGACGGGGGAGATGCGCCTCAAGACGTCCATGCTGCTCCTGCCCCTGCTCAATGCCGTCGACGTGGCGGAGAACGTCGCGACGCTCGATCACATCACGCACGGACGCCTGGACGTCGGCGTCGCCATCGGGTATCGCGAGCGCGAGCTGGAGGCGGCCCGGCTCACGCGCAAGGACCGTGTCCCCAAGCTCGAGGAGTCGCTCGAGATCATGAAGCGACTGTGGTGCGGCGAGGAAGTCACACTCGAGGGTGGCTACACGACGCTGACGGCGGCGAGATTGGGCTTCACCCCACACCAGAAGCCGCATCCACCGTTGGAGATGGGCGCGCAGAGCGTGGGCGCGACGCGGCGGGCCGCGCGGCTCGTCGACGCCGTGTTCTTCGGACCCCAGGTCTCGTGGGCCGATATCGCAGCACTCGTCGGTGTCTACCGGCAGGCGCGAGTGTCGGAGGGGCCGGGCGCGCCGGGCCGCGCGCTCGCCTCGCGCAGCCTGATCGTAGGCGCCAGCAAGGAAGCCGCGCGCGCCGCGGCGCACGCGTATCTCGAGCGGACGTTCGCGATGTATCGAGGCTGGCAGATGCAAGAGCCGACGATGGTGCCGCTGCAGCTCGGATTCGAGGCCGATCTCGACGCGTGGACGATCAACGGCAGCGCCGCGCAGTGTGTGGAGGCGCTGGCGCGCGCCCGTGCGCTCGGTCTCGACGGCGTCGGCCTCAGCATCTACAGCCTGCCGCGCGGCGCGGCGGCGCGCATCGAGTATCTGCACATGATCGCCGAGGACATCGTGCGGCCGGCGGCGGCGCTCGACGCCTGAGCGGCGCGACGGTTCAGCGCGCGGCGCTCGGGCTCGCGAGCGCGAGCGGCGCGGGCCCGGGCGCGCGGAAGGTGACGGCGATCGCCACCGCCGCCAGGCCGATGCCGAACGAGCCGAGGAACAGCCAGAAGTAGCCGCCGAACGTGTCGTACAGCCAGCCGCCCGCCCACGGTCCCAGCGCCATGCCGAGCGTGGAGACGAACGCGACGGCGCCGAAGGCCGTCCCCATGATTCGCTCGCCGAAGTACTCGCGCACGAGGATCGCGTAGAGCGGCATCACGCCGCCGTACGCGAAGCCGAAGACCACCGCGACCAGGTAGAAGCCGGCGAGCTCGCGCGTGAAGAGATACAGGCTGACGGCGGCCGCCTGCAGCGCGAGCCCCGCCACGAGCGTGCGCTTGGCGCCCACGCGATCGGCCACGAGCCCGCAGATGATCTTGCCGCTCAGCGAGGCCAGGCTTGCGACGCTGAGGACGGTGGTGGCCGTCATGGCGGTGATCCCATGGTCGATGGCGTTCGTGACCATGTGGAAGATCGGGCCCGAATGCGCCGCGCAGCAGGCGAAGTAGGCCAGCGCGAGCGCCGCGAACTGCGGCGTGCGCAGCGCCTGCGCCACCGTCAGGTCGCGGTCATCACGGCCCGTCGGCCCGGCGCCGCCGGCGGTCGCCGGCGCCGGCGGGTTGCGCACGAGCAGAGCGGCCGGAATGATGACGATCCAGACGACATCGCCGATCACCAGCATGGCCGTGCGCCAGTCGTAATTGGTGATGAGCCAGCGCGCGAGCGGCGCCATGATCGCGGAGCCGACGCTGAGGCCCGCGGAGACGAGAGCGACGGCAAGGCTGCGATGACGCGTGAACCACCGCGCCGTCGTCGCCGTCATCGGCGTATAAAAGCTGCCCGCCGCCAGTCCGACGAGCACGCCGAACAGCAGCTGAAACTGCCCCAGCGTGTTCGCCCGGCTCGCCGTCACCAGGCCAAGCCCGAGCAGGACGCCGCCGCTGAGGACGACCGCGCGGGTACCGAACCGATCGGACAGCGCGCCCCACAGGAACGCGCCCGCGCCCATGCAGAGCCAGTTCACCAGCGCGGCCGTCGAGATCCCGGTACGGGACCAGCCCAT
>Ga0070697_100000307_pt1 | contig 38817 bp, 33 predicted proteins | sample KBSK1501metaG_FD_65475 | JGI IMG/M metagenome (GOLD analysis project Ga0070697, IMG submission 65475) | Corn, switchgrass and miscanthus rhizosphere microbial communities from Kellogg Biological Station, Michigan, USA - KBS K1-50-1 metaG | ecosystem: Host-associated > Plants > Roots >...
GGCGGGCGAGGTCGAGGTGTACTGGCCCGGCGCCATCCACGAGTCGTTCGGCCGCGTCCCGGCGGGCTCCCGGGTCCTGCTGGTCCAGGGGACCGGGGCGCCGATCCCCTACGCCCCGCGGCCGCACCCGCTCGAGAGGCCGTCGCCTCGTTGAGAGGCGTCATGCAGGGTTCGCGCACTCGGGTCGTGGGCGCCCCCACACTCTCGCCGCTGTTCCTGGCGCGGGTGTCGCGGCGGGGATCTCTACCGGAGCCGCTCGATGCACCCGGAGTCAGGACCTACTACCAGGCCCGGTACGCCATCTGGCACGCGCTGCGGGCGCTGGGCGTGAAGCCGGGTGACAACGTCCTTTTCCCCGCCTTCCATTGCTCCACCGAGCTGGACGCGTGCGTCGATCTCGGGATCGATCTGCGATTCTATGGCGTCGACGATTCCCTGCGGGTGCGCATCGACTCGCTCGATCGCGCCGTCGACGCACGGACGAAGGCGGTCTTCGTCATTCATTACTTCGGCCTGCCCCAGGAGATCGAGACGATCGCGGAGTACTGCCGGCGGAAGGGGCTGCGTCTCATCGAGGATTGCGCCCACACCCTCCGGGGACTGAGAGCCGGCCGATTCCTGGGAGCGTTCGGAGATATCTCGATCTTCAGCATGCGAAAGCTCCTGCCGCTGCCGGATGGGGGCGCGCTCCGGATCAACGACCCGGGGATCCGTCCGCCGGCGGAGCCGACCGCCGGGCCACCCACCGTGACGACGATGGGCGGCGTGCGGAAAAGCATCTCCCGGAACCTGGAGTTCCAGCAGGGTCCCCTGGCCGGCGCCGTCCGCGCCCGGTTGCTCCGACCGGTCTTCCTCGCTCTCAAGTCGATCCGTTCAGGGCGTGGCGGTCATCCCGCCCGAGCGGAGGATCCGTACGATTTCTTCCCCGAGAGGATCCCCTGGGGCATGTCGCCGGTGTCGCGTGCGATCCTTCGCGGCACGCCGCTCGACGAGGTCGGCCGAAGGAGACGGGAGAACTTCCGTTCGCTCGCGGGGCGGCTCCGGCCGACGTCCCACGTCAGGCCGGTCTTCGTCGAGATCCCCGAGGACACCTGTCCGTGGGTCTTCCCCGTGCTGGTGGACCGGCCACAGACTTTCATCACGCATCTCGTCGGGCGCGGCATCGAAGTGAGCGAGTTCTGGCAGCGGTTTCACCCGGTCTTTCCGAGACAGCGGTTCCCCGGCGAGAGCTCCCTGAAAGAACACGTGCTGGCCCTCCCGGTGCATCACCAGCTCGGGGAGCGTCACATGGAGTGGATCGCGGAGACCGTCCTGCGATGGAACGGCTCCTAGGAGCGTCCCACGCGGGCGGGGAGGCGATCAGGGGAGCAGGAACACGGCGAGAAGCACGACGGGCAGCAGGCCCCCGGCGAGCATGACGACGAAGAGCGCGAACAGCTCGAGCAGGATGACGCGGTCGCTGCGCCGCATGTCCCTCCGCTTCGCCTCGATCTGCTCGAGCGTGTACCAACCGCCCTCGAAGGGATACCGGCCCTCCTGCATCCGATCCACGACCTCGCGCTCGAGCTGCTGGCGGTGGCTCTGCCTCTCCTGGCGGCGCACCACCTCGTCGGGCCGGAGCTTGCCGGCGGGCGCGATGCTGGCGGTTTCGGTCGGCATAGTACTCGGACACGCTCCTAGAATACGTGCATGAGGTAATTGAACAGGATGAAATCCCCGAACACGGTCACCGAGCCGACGACCAGGCCGATCAGGATCCCTCCCGTCCACTGCAACGAGCGCCCGTAGATCCGCAGAAACAGCGGAGGGCCGGGCGGGATTGTTCCGTCCTGCTCGAGCCGTTGCTGCATCTCGTGGAAGGCGCCGAGCCGCTCCTGGTCCCGGATCTTCCTGCGCAGCGGCTCGGGTATCGAGGGCATCGTCAGTCTCCTCCGCCCGGAGCCGGCTCGGCCATCGCCTCGTTCAGCAGCATCGACCTCCTCGCATCGTCCAGGTATTCGAGGAAGAACGCGTAGAGGACGCCGGCGATGAGCCCGAGAACCGCCGAAATGAAGACGTTCAGCCACAGGATGGGAAAGGCCGGAGTCCCGGGCGGCACCGCGACCTCGGACACGACGGCGCTCTGGAACTGCCACCCGAGCTGACCCGCCACCTCGTCCTCCTTGTCGAGCAGCGCCTGGTACGTCGCCTCGTATCGACGGATGACGCTGTCCATCTCGTCGAACCGCCTCTCGCGATCCGGCAGCTCCCGGATGGCCAGGGTGATCTTGGCGATCGATTGCCGGAGGGCCGGGATCCGAGCCCGCAGCACGTCGGTGTCGACGTAGGCCACCGCCAGATCGTGACGGAGCTTCTCGGACAGGGAATCGGCCGACTTCGTCTGGCTCTTCAGCACCCGCTGGATCTCCTGCTCCAGCGCGGCCTTCGCAAGATCGCGCTGCGCCCGCACGGCCACCGCCTGAGGGTGCTCGGCGGTGAGGTCCGTGGCGAATCCGGCCAGCTGGAGCTCGAGATCCGAGATCTCCCCCCGCAGCTTCTCGATGAGCGCGTTGGTCGTCACCATTTCACCCGGCAGGTAGGTCTTGGCTTCGTTCTCGACCTGCTCCTTGAGACTCTTCAGCTTCTCCTCGGACTGCGTGAGATCCACCTCCGTGTTGCTCAAATCCGACAGGAGGGTGTTCTTCTGATCCGTCAACTTCGCGGTCTCGATCTGGACCGAGAGGACCTTGGTCTCCTTCTCGTAGGCCGCCTTGTGCTCCTTCGCCTGGGCGAGCGCCTCCGAGACTTTCTGGATCTGGGCCTCCAGCGTCCTCCGGGTCTCCTGGAAGCGGGTGAGCATGAACGATCTCTGGAGATCGTTGAAATGCCGCGGGTAGGCGTTGGCGATGTCCGCCGCCAGTTTCGGGTTCCTGTCGCGGACATAGACCTCGAGGTAGTAGTACTTGTTCGTCACGAAATCGACATCGAGTCTCAGGCGTTCGGGGGTCTTCTGGGGGAACTCGGCGCAGATCTTGTCCGTGATGTTCCGGCTCTGCAGCAGGCCGATGTGCAGAGCGGCCACGTCCTCGTCGGGTGACGGGAACACGGGCGCCGATGTCAGACCCGCGCTGTTCTCGTTGGAACGGAAGGACACGCGGACGTCCGCGGAGGGGACGAACATGACGCTGCGCGCCTCGTACTCTTTCGGCAGGAGAACGCTGATGAGCACGGCGAAACCGATGGTCGAGAGGAAGGTGAGGCCGACCAGACGGGCTCTCCGGTGCAGAATCAGCCAGTAATGAAGGAGCGGGCGACCGTGCATGGCGACCTCTCAGGCTCCCCCGCCGGCGGGTGAGGGCACGGCCGGACGCAAGGGCGCCCATCCCTCCCGCAGACGCACCAGATACGTCATGATGGCACCGTCCAGGATCCCCAGAAAGACCCATGTGTTCGGGTGGTCGAAGGTCGGCTCCGCAATCGCGCTGAACATGAGGGTGATGAGTCCCAGGAGGAGAACCCGGATCCTGAGGACCTCATTCGGGTCGGGGACATGCGAGTTCAGGTACAGGAGCCTGATGACCGTGTACAGCAGGATCGACACGAACAGGATTCCTCCCGGGACGCCGAGCTCCGTCGCCGCCTGGAAATAGGCGTCGTGGACTTCCAGCCTCCTGAAGTTCTTGGTGAAGTTCGCGAAGTTCCACAGACCGACGCCCACCCAAGGACTCCGATGCAGCTTCTCGAACGCCAGTGACATCAGGTACCACCTCTGACCCTCCCCTTTGAACAGCCCGGAGTGCACAACATAGTTCCGGTAGATCCATTGGAACAGTCCGCTGACGTACACCAGGGTACCGGCCGCCGCGAACACCGCGGTGAAGTGGATCGAGCGCGATGGCCAGCGGAAATAGAGGAACAGCACGAACACCAGGATCATCGCAAACCATGCGGTGACGGTCAGCGTCAGGGTGATTGCGGTGCAGACGATCAGCACGCCCAGCAACCCGAGCCATCTCCGGCGCGGGGGCACGCCGGGAAGGAAGGTCACGAACAGCACGACGGGCAGGACGACGACGAGGAAGGCCGACAGATGCTGGGGCTTCGGCGAGAATCCCATGGCGCGCAGCATCGGCCCCCACGGCGTATCCTTGAACAACAATTTCTTGTTGAGGGCGCAGGTGAGGAGGATGTGGGTCGTCATATAGAGGACGACCTGCGCGATGCCCGCCAGCGCCGCGAACACGCCCACCCCGATCATCACCCGGACGGCGGAACGGACGATGGCGAGCGTCCGGACGAACTGGGACAACATGAAAAACGCCACGAGTTTCACGCTCAGCGCCAGAAAGGCGTGGATGAAGACCGCCGGCGACTCGTTGACCACGGCGAGGAAAGCGAGACCGACCAGTCCCAGGATCATCGCCAGGTTGGCGCTGCAGCGGATCGGGTGCTGCGTCCCGGCGAGCGTCGTCGCCAGCCAGACCAGTGTCAGGATTGCCAGCGTGACCTCCAGGGGGTCGAGCTTGGCATAGCTGAGCCCGACGAGCTGCGAGGCCAGGACGATCGGCAGGATGAACAGCAGCACCTCCTGGCGCTCCAGGAGCCGCTGTGCGCGGATGGCCAGGAACCACACCAGGACCCCCAGGGTCGCGACCGAGGCGGTCAGCAGATAGGGATACTTCTCGAAATAGCTGACGTTGATGAAATGGGAAAGGATCGGGTCGGTGCAGACAACCGCGGCCGACGCAAGACCGAGAGCCAGACAGGAAATCAGGGGCGCGCCGCTGATTCCGGCCGGGGGCGTCCCCCGGCCCATCAGTCCCCGTCCATCGTCCGGACCCGTCCCTGCGGCCACGCGGGACATCATTCGATGTACCCCAGCGCCCTGAGTCTCGATTCGATCAGCTCGGACTCCTCATCGGTGTAGGTCACCTCCGACCCGGGGGTTCCCTGCCCGGGGGCGGGACCGGCCCGCTGAACGGGATGCGCCGCGCGATATCCGTCCGTGATCATCTCTTCCAGGATCCGGCCATCCAGATCGCCCGGGACCGGGGCTCCCGTCAGGTACAGGATCGTCGGGGCGAGGTCGATCAACGTCGGCCGGCGCGCCGCCGAACCCTGGCGCACGTGGCCCCCGTACGCCATGAGGATCCCCTCGTTGCGGTGATAGCCCGACTTGAGCCCCGCTCTCTGCTCGCCGTCCAGGTGAAAGACCGGCTCGCCAGGGCCGGTGCTGCGCCTGTTGACGTAGGAGTAGCCATCGTCGAGATTCCACTCGATGGTCAGATCCGGCGCCTGCGCGGTGTGGGGGCCCCGGTACAGCTCCTCCCGCCGGTACACGCGTTTCACGATCGTCCGGCCGCTCTCCGGATCCGTCCAGTCACCGAGGCGACGAATCACCTCGTCGCGCAGGCTCTCGTACGCGGGCCCGGGCTCCACGACGCCCTGCGGCTCGCGCTCGCGGACGTTCAGCCAGAGCGACGGATAGGACCCCTCTTCCGAATACACGCGTGTCCGTCTCCAGTCGAGATGGGAGAACCGCAGCCACGACTCCATCCGCGAAGCGATTCGCGTCCGGCGGATGAGGAGCTTCTTGATCGGGATCGGTGTCACCTTCAGGCCGAGCGACTTGGACCATCCGAGGAACGACCGGGCGATTCTGCGGTGCCAGCCGGCCCCGCCCCAGACGCTGTCGCTCCCCGCCTTGTAGCGGAGCAGACCCTGCCGTTCCAGCCAGCGGTTGAGAGAGATCCCTTTCGAGCCGTTGCCGCCGTGTCCGTGATCGGACATCACGAGCAGCGTCGTGTCCTCCCCCAGACAACCCAGAAAATCTCCGAGAATGGCGTCCGCCCGCTGATAGATCGACGGGATCGCGCGCTCGAGCGCGGCGTTCCGCCCCGCCCGGTCACGCAGGGGAGAACGGGGATCGTAATCGCTCCAGAAGTGGTGGGCGACCGCATCCGTCTCGCCGAGGACGAGGACGAAACAGTCCCAGGGCTCGCTCTGGTAGAGATGCAGGGCGGCCTTCGCCTTTCTCGCCATCGTATCGTGGAGCGCGGCCAGCAGAGCCTCGCCCGAAAGGGCCTCCAGGTTCGCGGAAATCGGATACTCGCCGACCACGGGCCTGAGGGCCGCCCTCAGACCGGGCGGGTGCATCGCCGAAGCGTCGGCGGCCCCGCCGATACCGGGGGCGTCGAACCCGCTGATCACCGCTCCGTTGATCCGTTCCGGGGGATACGTGAGCGGCACCGAGAGGAGGGCGACTTTCCGCCCCGATTCGGACAGGATCTTCGCGAAGGAATCCGCCTTCCGCCAGGTCGCGTTGATGAACTGGCTCTCGTAGCTGCGGGGTCTTCGCGCCATGAAGTCGTAGATACCGTGCCGTCCCGGGTTCATCCCCGTCAGGAACGAGGACCAGGCGGGGAAGGACATGGCGGGCACGGTCGACCCGAGCTCCTGACAGCAGCCTTCGCCGAGCAGCTTCGCGAAGTGCGGGAGCTTCCCCGCCGCCGACAGCGGCTTGATGACGTCGAACGTCGCCCCATCCAGGCCGAGCACGAGCACCCTAGGCATCTTCCCGGACCTCTCCCTCGCGCAGCACCGGCTTGCTCCGGCGCCACTTCAGGCCACGGGCACGACCGACCGCGATCAGGGCCGCCGCCGTGCCGGCCATCAGGGCCGTGGCCCGGACCCAGAGAAACGGGACCGAAAGCAGCCCGACGGCCGGATCTTTGCGCAGCGCCCGCAGCGCGAATCGTGCCATGCTGGCGGTCGAAGCGCCGGCGACGAGCCCGGCCGCCAGGAGCCCGAACCGGCTGAACAGGCCGACCAGGACGCACAACGAGACCAGGTAGACGCTCATCACCTGAAACTTCAGGCTCTGCGGGGTGTACGAGTCGGAGACGGCCTTGCCGGGGTATTTCTTGTAGACGACGGCTCTCCAGTAACCGCGCCAGAATTTGATCAGGAAGTAGTTCTTGAGCGTGTCCGGGTGCTCGTGGTACACGATCGCCTTCCGGCTGAACACCATCTTGCCGCCGCTGCGCGAGATCCGGTACGCCAGCTCGACGTCCTCGTTCATGATGAGGTCGGCCCGGAACCCCCCGATATCGAGGAAATAGTCCCGGCGGAAGCCGACGGAATAGGAGGCCAGGAAGTCCACGCGACGGCTGACCTTGAGCCTGCGATACCGGTGCTCGAACTCCATCTGCACGAACCGGGCGACCAGCTCACGCTGGTTCGTGCGATAGGCGCCCTTCACCGCCACGACCTCGCCGTCCTCGAACGGACGGATCATCTCCCGCAGCCAGTCGCCGTCGGCGACGCAGTCGGCGTCGATGAACAGGAGAATGTCACCCCGCGCGCTCGCGGCGCCCGTGTTCCTCGCGGCGGCCGGACCCTGGTTGACCTGCCGGACGACGCGCACCCCGGACGCCTCGAGATGCTCCACGCCCCCGTCGGTCGATCCATCGTCGACCACGACGATCTCGAGATCGGGTCGCGCCGACTGCCGCCGCAGGGCGGCGAGACAGCGATCCAGCCTCTGTCTCTCGTTGTGCACCGGGATGACGATCGAAATCATGGCGCCGCCTCGCCGGGATGCAGCGATTCGTAGACACCGAGCATCTGTCGCGCCGCCCGGGACCACGAGAACTGGCTCGCCCGCGCCTGTCCTTTGCGGCTCAGGCTCTCCCTCAAGCCGTCGTCGCGGACCACCCGCGCCATCGCATCGCTCAACGCGCGCTCGTCTCCCGGCGGCACCAGGACGGCCGCATCACCCGCCACCTCGGGCAGGGAGCCGGCGTTGGAGGCGATCACCGGCACACCGTACGCCATGGCCTCGAGCATGACCAGACCGAATCCCTCGACGAGAGACGGGAACACCAGCGCCTTCGCCGACGTGAAGAGACCGGGCAGGTCGTCTTCGGGGACGTACCCGAGGTGCCGGACGACGCTTCCGAGGTCCAGATCGCGGATCGTGCTCATGACGGTCTCGTAGGCGTTGCCGGTCTTTCCGACCAGGATGAGATCGCATGGACCCAGTGCCGCGCGGATGCGCGCGAAGGCGCGCACCATCCCTTCCACGTTCTTGGTCTTCTCGATCTGTCCCACGTACAGCAGATAGTCCCCCCGGAGACTGTATTTACCCCGTATCGCCTCGGCGTTCAAGCCGGTCCGCGGCGTGGCCGTCGCCCCCTCGAGCACGACGGTGATCCGCTCCGGCCGGAGACCGAGGAACCGCACCATCTCCCCCTTGGTGAAGTCCGAGACCGCGACGATCCGCCCCGCCGTCCGCGCGGCCGCCCACGCCGCGACGCGCCGGACGCGGGCCCGGAACGTGTCGAATTTTTCGGGGAACGTGAACTCGGCGACGTCATGAAAGGTGACCACCACCCGGCGCCCGAGACCGACCGTGAAGATCGTATTGGGAAGGTGGACGACGTCGGGGCCGTAGCGGCGCACCAGGAAGGGAAACACCGCCGCCTGCCATGGCCATCTGAGGTAGGGGGACCGGGGCGCGCTCATCCGGACGCACCGGATGTTCGGCGCCGTCAGGGATCCCGGATACCACCCCTGCCAGGGGGCATGGAACAGAAGGAAGTCGTGCTCCGGCGCGACCTGCGAAAGGGCCCTCACCAGCTCGAGCGTGTACCGATCGGGACCGCGCAGCCGGTCGTTGTCATTGATCGCGTTGATCGCGATCTTCACGCCGCCCCCCCCGTCTCGAGCGCCCCGAGGGCGCCCCGGATCAGCCCTTCCTCCTTCTCCAGCAGTACGTTCCAGTCGAGGCTTTCACCGTGCGTCACGGCGTTCCTGGAGTACTCGCGGTACGCGTCCTGATCTTCGAGGAGGGTCTTCGCCGCGGCCGCGAAGGACGCGGCGTCGTATTCGATCGCGAGCCCGCATCGTCCCTCGGTCAGGATCGTCTCGGTCTCGCTCCCCTTCGTGCCGATCACCGGGAGTCCCGCCGCAAGATACTCGAACACCTTGAGCGGCACGGCGTAGCGCCTCAGGTCGTTCGGGACGAAGAACGCCAGACCGACGTCCGCCTTCTGGAAGGCGGCGGGCAGCGAGTCGTTCGGCCGGGGGCCCAGGAACGTCACGCGGTCGGCCACGCCTTTTTCCGCGGCGAGCGCCTCGAGCTGACTCCGATAGGAGGCGATCCCGCCGCCGATGATCGTCAGTCCGACGTTCGGGATGCTGCGGGCGATCTCCGGCAGCGCGGAAATGACCAGATCGAGGCCGCTCCAGTAGGTGACATTCCCCGTGTAGATGAGCGTGGGAGGGTGCGACGATCTCTCGCGGGCCGCCCTGTACGCGCCGACATTGACGCCGTTCGAGACGACGGAGACCTCACGTCCGGACTCGAGGCGCCGCAGCTGACCGAGCGCCCGCCCCACGGAGACGACCAGATCGGCGCGCTTCATCAAGTAGATCTCCAGCCGGGCGTGGAGGATCTGGCGCAGCCGCGGCACCACGAAGCCCGGCTCGTAGTCCACGTCCTCGTAGACCAGGCACCGGACTCGTCCCAGGATCTTCATGAGATGGGCGACGAGACCGGCGCTGGGTCCTATCGCGACGCAGACGTCGAACGTCCCTCTCGTCCGGAACAGGCAGTGAGGCAGGAACGAGGGGACGAAGAGCGCGTCTTTCAAGAGAGCGAAGCAGCTCACCGCCGAAAGAAGCCGGCTACGCCAGGGCTTCGGACCGGCGCCCGCCGCCGGTCGCGCCTTGGTGATGTCGCGGCTGAGACCGGGATAGTTGTTGAGCAGCGGGTTGATGTCCAGGTAACGGACGCCGTCCCGGACGAAGCACCGCGACGAAGGCAGCAGCATGTTCCCGATCATCCTCCGAAGCGGCCCGGGGGCGTTCTTCCGCTTGTACGCGACCACGGTCTCGCGGCATCGCGCCGAAAAGTACGCGATCAGGTGGTGGTCGCGGTTGTTCGGCTGCTTCTCGATGTCGATGACCGTCATGATGAGAAGACGATTCATGCTCGTCCCGCCCGCCCGCTCAGGGCATCCTCGTACGCCGAGAGGAGCGCCGCCATGTGGCGCTCCCTCGTGAACTCCGCCTGGACGATGCGCTCGCCGTTGCGCCCGAGCTCGGCGGCGAGCGTCTCCGATTCGAGAAGGCGCAGGACGCGGTCTCCAAGCGTCCGGAGATCGCCGGGCTCGACCAGGAAGCCGTTGATCCCGTCACGCAGCCACTCGGTGATGCCGCTCCTGCGAAAGGCGACGACCGGTCTCGAGAACGCCAGCGCCTCCAGACCGACGAGGGCGAAGTTTTCGGGGATCGCCGAGGGAACGACGACCACGCGGGATCGACGGTAGTAATCATCGAGCTCGTCGAACGGAACCGCACCGCGGAAGACGACCCTGCCCGCCAGCCCCAGCGTCTCGACGAGCCGTTGCGCGCTCCCGCGTTCCGGACCGTCTCCCACGATTTCGGCGACCCAGGCGCTGTCACGCAGACGATCCAGCATGGCGATGAAGGACAGAACCCCCTTCTCTTCGCTCAGGCGGCCCACGAAGAGGATCGAGGGTGGCTCCGTTCTCCGCGCGGGCCCCGGGGCGTGCCCTCCGCCGCCGGTTCCCGCGCTCTTGCTCGTGAACAGAGGGACGAAGCGCAACCGACCGGGTTCGAAACGGCGCGCCAGGAGCTCGTCCCGGAAATAGGAGTTCGCCACCAGGATCGCGTCGAGCCGCCGGTATTCCCGCGCGAGGAGACGTCGCAACGGCCAGGCGGAGACCTGCTTGAGCCGGACCGGCAGCGTCACGCCGGGACCGCGCGCAAAGCGTCCGATGAACCGTCGCGTCTCTTTGGAGGCGGGCCCGTTCGGGAGCGATTTGAGCCCCCAGCTGAAGATTGGATGAATATCGTGCAACGTCATCACCGTCGGGAGCATCCGGGCCAGTCCGCGCACGGCCGCCGGCCCCATCGTCGTGAAGACCGAGTGAAGATGGACCAGATCGGGTCTCTCGGAGCACATCACGTCCTGGAGGGCGCGGAGGGCCCCGGCCGAGCTGCTCGGTCCGACGGAGGTCCTCACAAGATACTCGTCATTGTCCCGACGAACCCCTTTCACTCCCTTCTGCAGGCGGACGACCGCCGTCTGGTGCCCCTCGTGCCGGAGCGCCTCGACCAGCTCCCGCAGGTAGGTTCTCACGCCGCCTGCGACCTGCTGCTTGTCGTGAACGTGAAGGATCTTCATTCGTTCACGTCAGGGTTCATCGGGCCGGAGCGGGGCCAGGCGGCAAGATACCGGTGCAGCTGATCGTAGCGCGCCAGGCTGGTCATGAAGAACGCCTCCGCGTGCCCCCGCCCTCCGAGGTGCTCGATCGATCGGTACGCCGCCAATCCGAGAATGCAGCTCAGATAATCCAGGTGCCTCAGCTGGCTCCGGAACTGCTGGATGGCGAGCTGCTTCTCCTCCAGCACCGTCCCGATGTCGACCAGGATGTTCGCGAGCAACGGGCTCCAGACCTCGTATCCGCAGCACCTGAGGCCTTCGAGCCGGCCGGCGCAGCGGCGGGCCGCCTCGAGGAACACGCTGCCGGTTTCCCAGTGGTCGCGATGACGTTCCGTCAGGAACGGAAGATAGACCAGGTCCGGCCGCACGGTCCCCAGGACATCCGCCAGTGCCGTCACCACCCCGGGAGTCACGGCCAGCGCCCCGTCGGGCTGGTCCAGGAAGACGAGACGCTCGATGCCGATGACACGGGCCGCGCGACGCGATTCCTCCTTCCGCGTCTCCACCAGGTGCCGCTCCCGCTCGCGTCTTATGGCCTCCGGCAGGCGGGCCGCGTTCAGCTCCGGATCCCCGCGCCGCCCGTCGGTCATGTAGACGGCGGTCACGCCCGCACCGGCCCGGACGTGCTTGCGGAGGGTCCCGCCGCAACCGAGGATCTCATCGTCCATGTGGGGCGCCAGCACGAGAACCCGCATCCCCTCGGGGACATCGATGAGCCGGGGTTGCCCGTAGGTCTCGGTCAGGAGCAGGGAGAGACCGAGTGAGTTGCCGACGAACTCTCCGGCAAGCCTCTCATGCGCTGCCCTCACGACCTTTCTCATCAGTTTTTTCATCATCACGGCTTCGGATCGCGAGGGCCCGACCGGACCGGTTTCGACGAGCTAATAGTGCGAGACGGTGCCCACCGTCTTGATGCGCCGGACGGCCCAGTGCACAAGGTAGAGCCCAATCGGTATGAAGACGATCGCGAAGAGGGCGAGCGCGCCGATTTCGGGGAGCAGCTGGGTCACCCCGTAGCCGTCCAGAAGCGCACGGCGCATCGCCGTGAGAGAGTGGGTCAGTGGGATATACGAGGACAGCTTGACGAGCCAGGACGGCAGAACCTCGGAGGGAAACGCGACACCTCCGAGAAAACTGAAGACCCCGCCGATCAGGTAGTTCACCGGAACTCCCCGTTTGAAGACGAGGGTCACGCTCGAGACCATGATTCCAATCGAGGAGAAGCACAAGATCGACAGGAGCATCACCACGATCGCGGCCAGGGGATTGGCGTTGCCGATGTCCAGCCCGAAGAGAAGCGTTCCGAACAGGAGATACAGGAGAAAACGCAGGGAAGTGAACAGCGACGGCCACAAGGAGGACGAGATGAGAAGAGTCGAGAACCGGACCGGCGACAGCAGGAGGATCTCGAGCGTTCCCATGAGCTGGCTCTCCTGGATGCTGTTCGTGAACGAGGCCAGGCTCACGGTGAGATAGTCGGTGAAGGCGATGCCGATGAGCAGGAACGCGAAGTAGTTGCCCTTGTACGGCCTCAAGGCCGGAGCGGAGACTCCCTTGAACACGTCGCCGACGTAATAGAAGATGGCGGCCCAGAAGACGACCCCCACGATCTGGCTGAGGAACAGGGCCTTGTAGCTGATCGTCAGCAGGAAATCCCGCTTCGTGAACGCCCAGGCGATTCTCGTCCAGCGTCGAAGGGCGTTCACGACGGGCGTTCCTGGCTCGTGTGCATCAGATCCCTCACCATCTCATCGAAATCGGACGTCTCGCGGGCGCACTTGACGATCTCGCAGCCGTTCCTGCCGAGAAATTTCAAGGCATCCGACAGGGCGGGTCTGCTGGCGTCGAGGCGGAGGGCCACCTCGTACTCGCCGTGGCGGACGAGCTGGGACGTGCAGGCCTCGACCCCCTGGATCGCTTCGAGACGCGACAGCTCGGCCCTCTCGATCCCCCGCACCACGATCCGGTAGGTGCAGTGTCTGTCGGTCGCGATTTCCGTCTCCTCCGGAGTGCCCGAATAGATGATGCGGCCGTGGTTGATGATCGCGATCCGGTCGCACACCTCGGCCGCCTCGCTCGGGATGTTGGTGCAGAAGACGATCGTGCCCTTCAGCGTCCCGGCGATCCGGTCTCTCATCAGCGACAGGAAGCTGTGCCGGGCGAGCGGATCCAGACCCTTCGTCGGCTCGTCCATGACCAGCAGCCGGGGCATGCTGAGAAGACCCCGGGCGATCGCCATCTTCTGTTTCATGCCCGTCGAGTACTCGTTGAAACGCCGGTCGATGTACTCCTTCAGATCGAGCATCTCCACGATCTCGTCGATTCTCCGCCTCATCTGGCGCATGCTCGGGCCGTAGACCGAGGCGAAGAATTCCATGTTCTGCCGGCCGGTCAGCCTCCAGTAGAAGCTCCGCTCGTCGCTCGTGACCAGTCCGACTTCCTGCCGGACCAGGGTCGACTCGCGCACCACGTCGTGACCGAAGACCCTGGCCTCGCCGCCCGTCGGGAGCAGGAGGGAGCAGATCATCTTGATGAAGGTGGTCTTGCCCGCCCCGTTCGGCCCGAGGATGCCGAAAATCGTGCCCGACTCGATCTGCAGCGACAACCGATCGACCGCGACCGTCTGGCGCGGCGGCGTGCGCGTCAGGACGGACTTCCAGCCTGATTGATGGCGAAAGACCTTCGTGAGATTGACGGCGTCGATGGCGGTCATCGGGGGCGCGCCGCGCCCGCGCGGCGACGGCCGGGCGCAGGGGTCACGGCGGACCTCAAGGATGCGCCGCGACCGGGCGTTTGGAGGCGCGCCGAGGCCGCCCGAGCGTCATGGAGGGGTGACCACGATGACGGACCTCCCGGAATTCTTTCCGTGGAGCGCATCCTGGACTTGCGGGTAGACCGCGATCCCCTGCTCGAAGTACACGATCGGCCGGATGATACGCTCGATGCGCACGAAGAATCTCTCGACGTTGGCAAACGAGGTCGCCGGGATGTACAGGACGTCGCCGCTCGCAAGCTGGGCGTTCTGCTGCCAGTCGCCGCTCTGCAGCAGGGACTTGAAATCCAGCTTCTTCAGCTCCGGATTCGAGAGATCGCCGCGGACCAGCAGGACACTGCGTTGTTTGGCGTCCCGTGTGAAGCCCCCCGCGCGCGCGACCGCCTCGACGGCGGACGCCGGCGTGTCGAACTGGTAGACGCCCGGCGTGTTCACCTCGCCGAGCACGAAGATCTTGCGGTTCGGCGAGGCCGTGATCTCGATGCTGACTTGGGGGTCGATGAAAAACTTGGACAGACGCTGGGTCAGCTCGGTGCGCAGCTGCCGAAGACCCATGCCGTGCGTGTCGACGTTCCCCACCAGGGGGAAGAAGAACGTGTGGTCCGGCTGGATTTGCGTCTTCCGGTTCAGATCGTCGTGCCGGTAGATCGTGATCTCGAGCGTGTCCCCCGGTCCCACGATGAACTCGGAAATCCTCGGCTCGGGGATCGGCGCCTCCGCGGCGGACTCGGGGACGGCGGCCGTCCCTTCCTCGGGCGGGTCCTGGGCGGATACCGGCGCTCCCCGGGCGCACAGGATCGCCAGGCACAGGCCGAGCACGTGACGCCCGCGTCCCGCCGCGCGATCTGCCCCGATCACCGGGCGCTCAGTAGCCACCGACCCTCCCGAACGCCCAGAAGATCGTCTTCGCCAGGATCACCAGATCCAGCCAGACGGAATGGGTACGCACATAGGAGATGTCCTTGACGATCCAGTCGTGGAAGGAGGCATGGTTGCGCCCGCCGATCTGCCACGGGCCGGTGATACCCGGCTTGACGCTCAGCCTCAGATCCCTCCAGCTCGGGCTGAAGCGCATCTCCTCCATCACCAGCGGCCTGGGGCCGACCAGGCTCATGTCCCCGGCCACCACGTTCCAGAGCTGGGGCAGCTCGTCCAGGCTGAGCCGGCGCAGGGATCGCCCCACGCGAGTCACCCTCGGATCGTTGAAGACCTTGAACATCGGACCATCCACGTCCTTGATCTCGGCGAGACGCTTCTGCTGCGTGTGCGCGTCGACGACCATGGTGCGGAACTTCCGCAGGCGGAACGGCCGGCCTCCCTGTCCGCAGCGCTCCTGCCTGAAGAGAATCGGCCCGGGGGAATCGAGCTTGATGGCGACCGAGATCGCCGCGTACAGGGGGGCGAGAAACACCAGACCCAGCAGCGCGCCGGAGAAATCGATCGACCGCTTGAGGATCGCCCTGCCGGCGTTGCGCGGGCCGGCGAGCCAGGGCGCCGGCCGCGGTCGCGTCGACGGCACTCGTCCCGCGGAGGGACGCAGGGTCTCCACCGGAGTCGAGTGACCGACCACGATCGATTCGTGAATCGGGGCGCCGGGTGTCGCCGAGCAGCCCGTCCCGAGCACCGAGTACTCCACACGCCCGCCACGGGCGACCGTCGCTCCGCTCCACAGCACGCTCTCGCGCACGAGGCCCCCCTCCTCGACGACGGAACCGTCGCCGAGGACCGCCGGGCCGATGATCTGCGCGTGCGGCTCGACCCGGCAGTTCTCACCGATGAGCACCGGACCGAGAACGTACGCCTCCGACGATACTTTCGAGCGCTGTCCGATCCACCGGCCCTCGCCGACATGCAGGCTTCCCCGGGGAGCGAAATCTCCGAGCCGCATCCGATCCTGGTGCAGCCGGTAGTAGTCGCCGGGGCTCGCGACTCTCTCGAGACGCGCGGCGGTGGTGTAAGCATGGACGACCCGCCCGGACTGGCGCAGCTGGGGAATGAGCTGCTCCTTGAGGTCCGTGAAGCAGCCTTCCTCCAGGACCTCGAGCACGTCCGGCTCGAAGAGGTACACGCCGGCGGAGCGCCGGTGAGCCCGTCTGTCCGTGACCGGATGGAGCACTTCGTACTCCTCGATGCAGCTCGTCTCCGAGAGCGAGATTCTTTCCGCGTGTCCCTGGGGCCCCCCGTTCCGCGTGAATACCGCCGTGATCGCAGCCCGTTTCTCGCGGTGACGCGCCGCGAGCTCGCCGAGGTCCAGGTCGTCCAGGAGCACGTTGCCGCTGACCACGAGAAACGTCTCCTTCCCGACGAAGTCCGTGAACTCGACGAGACACCCGGCCGGCCCTCTCGGGACGGCGTCGTCGCAGTATTGCAGCGTGACACCGTACCGCCGGCCGTCGCCACACCGCGCCTCGACGAGAGGACGGTCCTGGGACGAGAGGGCGACCCCGATCTCCCGGACGCCGAGGCGGCACAGGGACTCGATTTGATGCTCGAGAAACGGCCGGTTCAACAGAGGCAGCAGGGGCTTGGGGCAACCGATGGTGATCGGCTCGAGAAGGTAATTCTCACCTCCGGCGAGAATGACGGCTCTCATGCCCGCCGCCTCAGCAACGAGCCGGGGTTGCCGCACCCCGGGAAGGCGGGGACGGGTCCCGAGCGACGATGGACCGGGTGTGGCCCTGCGGGCCGAGCCATGATGACTTCATGATTACGATTTTGTCAGACACTCCGACCGAGGTCGTTTCCGGCAACGAAACTCGTGCGCCTCAATCCGCGCCTGGTGGTGACGACAAACTCCACACACAGCCCGGGCTCGATCACAAGCCGCGGAGTCCTTTCCTCCACCAAAGCGTTGTGCGTACCGTCGCTGCCTCGCGTCAGGTCTGAGGTGACGTTCGTATACGCCGATTTACCCGCCAAGTCAAGGGTTTGTGTCGCCCTGTTTCGTCCTCCGCGCATCGAAACGGAGGCTGTTTCCCGGGCGGCTTTCGGCCCGCGTCGACGGGTATAATGCGGGGTCGCTGCGGGCACGCAATCGCTTTCCCATCGTCGGACGGAAGGGGGATCATCGGGGTGCGAAGCGACTGGCGTGTCAAGGCCGCGCTCAAGCGCGCCCTGTCCCTGCTCCCCTTCGGGGAGCGATTGAACTACGTCCTGCAACGACACGTCTCCGGGAATCTTCCTCACAACGAGACGAAGTTCCGGAGCATGGTCCTGGGGGCACATGATCTGGTCGGCGCGTACCGGCGTCATTCCTCCCGGGACCTGAAGGACGCCACCTTCTACGAGTTCGGAACCGGCTGGGCACTCACCGTCCCCTTGACGTTCTACGCCCTGGGCGTCGACCGTCAGATCCTCGTCGACATTCGCCGCCTCGTGAAGGGGGATCTGGTGAACGACGCGATCGCGAAGTTCCAGCGCATCCGGTTCGACCTCGAGTTCCAGCGTCTGCCGGAGCGCCGCGTCCCCGACCGGGGGGGGCAGAGCCTTCTGTCCGCGCTGAGGCGGGACTATGGGATCGACTACCGCGCGCCGTGCGACGCCCGCGCCACACGACTCGAGGCGCGCTCGGTCGATTGCATCACCTCCACCAACACCCTGGAGCACATCCGACGAGCGGACATCCTGTCGATCCTGAGGGAGTCTCGTCGGCTCCTGAAGGACGATGGGGTCGTGATCTGCCGCATCGATTACATGGACCATTACTCCCACTTCGACTCCCGTGTCTCGGTGTACAATTTCCTGAGATACTCGCCCGCGGTCTGGGCGTTCTTCAGTCCGGATATGTACTATCAGAATCGTCTGAGACATCCCGACTACCTCTCTCTCGTCGAGGAGGCCGGGTTCACCCTCGTCGAGGAAAGACGACTCGAAGCGGAGTCATCGGATCTAGAATCCCTCCGTGCCCTCTCACTTCACCGCGACTTCCGGCATTACTCCCTCGAGGATCTTTCCATTCGACGTTCCCTGCTGGTCTTCCGCAAGAAGGACGGACCGGCCCCACGACCAAGGAGGGAGCCCTATGTCTTCCATGGGTGAGCGGTGGCAGTTGGCTTCTCGTTCGAGGAGGACTAGAATGCCGCCCATGAATCGACGCATCGCAGTCTCGATCGGCGCCATTGTGATCCTGTTGACGTGCGGCCTGGCGTTCGCGCAGCCGGCGGGGGGCGCGAAGACCCTGGACGTCAAGATCGATCTCAGCCAGACCATGGGCATCGATGCGGAGAAGATCCTGCGCCCGGGTCTCACCGGCTATGGGGACGACGCGATTCCCGGCTTCGTCTGGGACAAGACGCTCTCCGAGCTGCGGGTGGGGTACGTCCTCATCGAGCCGAAGTTCCAGATCATCCTGCCCTCGACAAGTCTCCAGGACATGAAGGCGCGGATGAAGATCCAGGACAAGCTCGTCATGGACGTCGTCCGCAAAGGCGGGAAGGTGCTCTACCTTTTCCAGAGCATTCCGCGCTGGATCTCTTCCAGACCGAGGGACGAGCGAAAGCTGGGGCCGGGCGACAAGTACTGGTACAGCGTGCCGCCGAACGATTACGCCAAGTGGCAGGAAGTGGTGCGGGCCTTCGTGAACCACTTCAACAAGGAGCTGAACACCGGCGGGTCGGTCATCTACCTAATCGGCAGCGAGCCCGACAATTACTGGGCGGGAGAGGAGTACGATTTCTACAAGTATTACGAGTACGCCGTCAAAGGCGCCCTGCAGGCCGACCCGAACGCGCGGGTCGGCGGCATTACGCCCGCCCACCACCTGAGCAGCGTCTTCAACACGACGGGAAAACCGACGCGGGACCATCGCCCGATGCTCCAGAACTGGATCGCCTACTGCGCCCAGGCGCATCTCCCGATCCATTTCGTGACCTGGCACAGCTATCCGGCCGGGAGCCCGGTCCCGCGTGGCACCACCACATGGAACGCGGCGGCGAACGACATCGGCGGATGGCTGCGCGCGTCGGGCTACAAGGACACCGAGCTCATCGTGATCGACTGGCCGGAATGGAGGCCGCACGAAGAATGCGACACACAGTTCAAGGCGGCCTGGGTCGCCAGCGGCGTGATGTCCCTGGCGGACAGCCATATCAACATGACCCACCTGCTTCAGGACACGCAAATGAACGAGCAGCTCGCGAAGTCGAACGGCTCGTTCGGTGGCGGGAACGGCCTGTTCACCAAGGCCGGTGTCACCAAGCCGGTCTATAACGTGCTCGTCGCGATCAGCCGGATGCAGGGCCAGCTCCTCAAGGTCGACACCGGCGATCCGCTGGTGACCGGGATGGCGACGTATGGGAACGGCAACGTCAGCGTCCTGCTGTCCTACTTCCTTCCCCCGGATTGGCTCGTTGCCTTCAACCTGTTCGAGCCCGGGACGGACCTCGGGAGCATCCTGGAGGAGGGGGCCAGAGCGCCCAAAGGTGTCTTCGAGAACACGCTCAAGCGGTCCGCGCAGGGGCAGCCCGGCACGATACCGGCAACGTTCTCGAGCGCGACGAAAACGTATTTGCAGAACGTCGCGCAGTTCGCCCGCGCCGCACAAGCGAGGCGCGGCGTTCCCGCTGACATCCGCCTGGCCGTCCAGGGGATGGCCGACGGCGCCTGGACGTCGCAGGACATCCTCGTGGACGGCCAGGGTTCCGACAGTTTCAGTCAGAGAAAAGACATCCAGACCAAGCTCTCGGCCTACTTGCGACCCGGCGCCAATCTTCGAAGCGCGCAGCCGATCATCGGTCAGATCAACAGCGCGACCGGTCTTCGACCGGGCGAGACGCGGCAGGTGCAGGCTCAGACCTCCCGTCTGACGCTCACGACACGGCTCAATCCCTATGAGGTGCGCCTCATTGTCCTCAGCCAGGGGAATCAAGCCCCGGCCGTCGCCTCTCAGCAATAGGCCGGAACGCGCCGACAGGTCCCGCCGAGAAGTGATTGACCCGGAACGATCGTCAGTGTAGATTTATTCAGCGACGGGGCGGTCGGCAAGGGAAACCCCAACCAGAACGGCTTTGAGCGTCTGCGAGAGGGGCACGCTGTGCGGCATCTGCCGGACGCGCGGGCCCGTCCGGGCGATTGCGCGTGCCGGGATGTGTCGGCCAACGAGGCATGGAACGTGCGCGAGAGTCTTCGAGGATCGGTCTGATGGCCCCTGAGAGGGTCGGCGAGCGCCAGGACGCCATCGCCCGGCTCGCGGAGGGCTGGGGCCGGCGGCCTCTCGCCTTCGACAGATGGCTCGTCGATCCCGCGGATGCGCCGGTCTCCCTCGACGAGCTGGGACGGCTCCTCGCGAAGCTGCCACCCGAGAATGTCCTCCTCCGCCGCTCGGCCGCGACACCGGATTCCACGATGGAGAAATGGGCCGGTCTCCCGGCTGGGCGCCGGCTGGAGGAGCTCCTGCGGGACGAGTGCGTTCACGTCATGGTCCTTGATCTCGAAAGGTTCCACCCGGGGTACCAGTCCCTCCTGGCCCGGTTCGTCGATCGGGTGCGGCCCGTGCTCCGGGCGTCCGGTGTCACACTCCGGCGCTCGATGATCGGCTTGTTCCTGTCCAGCCCGCGCTCGCTGACCTATTTCCACGCCGATTCCGAGCACAATTTCCTCTTCCAGATCTCCGGCACCAAGGAGGTCCACGTCTTCCCGAACGATGACCCCGTCGTGTTCCCGTGGGAGGATCGCGAGAGCCTGTTCTGCGCCCGGAAGCACCAGATCGGCTACCGGAAGGAGTTCGAGTCCAAGGCGACCGTCGTCGCCCTCGGTCCCGGCATGTCGAGCTACCAGCCCGCGCTCTGTCCTCATTGGGTGGAGGCAGGTCCCGATGTCGCCGTCTCGATCGGTTTCAGCCTGTTCACGAGCGCCGAACGGAGGAAGCACCTCCTCTTCCAGTTCAACCGCCGCATGCGCCGTCTGGGGGTGCGCCCGGGAGCCGCGGGCCGGAGCGCCTTCCGGGACGAGGTGAAGATCGTCGCGGCCGGAACCCTGTCCGGCGTCGCCCGGGCGGTGCGTCTTCTGAAAGGTCGCTGATGCCGGCGTGTGCGCCGGGAACGCGCGACCACGCCGGACCGACATGACCGGCGGTTCCGGCGCCCCCTCGACCGACGTCCTCCGGACGCCTGTTCACGCTCCCGCTCGTCCTGACGGAACGGACAGCGCGGGGAACGACGCGATCACCGTCACGCGTGTCGGCTCGATCGCCGAGCTCGAGGCTCTCCGGGAGCCCTGGGATGCCCTGCTGAGACAGGGGCCCGCCAACCATCTCTATCTCTCCCATGACTGGGTCTGCACCTGGTGGAGGCATTTCGGGAGGGGTCGTACGCTGTTCACTCTCGTCTTCCGGCGGGGCGATCGCATCGTCGGCATCGCTCCGCTGCTGCTCGAGAAGAGACGGCGGAGGGGGATTCCCGTCCGGCAGATCGGCCAGCTCGTGAACGGTTGCTCGCAGCAATCCGGGCTGATCGTCCCGATCGAGAAGCGCGGGGTCTTTCGGGCCCTGGTGCGGCACCTTCAGGACTGCGCCGACGAATGGGACCTCGTGGATCTCGACGGGATCCCCGAGGCCGCCGGCGACCTTCCGGAGCTGGAGAGCGCCGCCGAGGGCTCCGCGATCTCGGTGGTGCGGCGCTTCACGTTCGAGACGATCTCGCTCGACTACAAGGACCGGCCCGAGGATTTCATCAAGGCACGTTCGACCAATTTTCGCAGGAAGCTGCGCGCGGCCGAGAAGCGTCTCCACGAGCTCGGCGCCGTCCAGTGTCGCCGCTTCACGTACCCGGAGGAGCTGGAGTTCAGTTTCTCCGATCTGCTCGACGTGGAGCGCAGGAGCTGGAAGCTCGATGGGGGCACCGCCATTCTCAACCAGACCGGCTGGCTCGACTTCTACCGGGACGTGATCCGGATCTTCGGGCGGAACGCCGCGTGCCAGATCAGGGTGGTCCAGATCGACGGCAGGCCCGTCGCCGGGAACCTCGTCATCCTGTACGACGGCGTCGTGTACGGGCTGAGGATGTTCGTCGATCAGTCCCTGACCCGGGCCTCCCTGGGGACGTCGCTGTTCCATTTCCTGATGACCGATGCGTGGACACCCGGGATCCGTTCCGTCGCGCTCGACCGGCCGACCCCGTTCCTCTCCCGATGGTCGAATCGCACCGAGATCTATCATGGCGTCTTCCTCTATCACGGGGGGTTCTACCCCCGGCTCCTCCGGCGGCTGCAACGGCTGTCCGGCGCCCTGCGAGCCCTCCGCAGGGCCGGAGGACGGCGCGGCGGCGGGCAAGCGACCGTCGAGGACTGAGAGGACGGGATGGGGATCGAAATCCGGCAGGCCGATCTCGTGGCGGACCGACCGATCGTCCTGGATCTCGTGCGGAAGAACCTGACCGAGGACGCCACGGTGGAGCGTTATGAGTGGCTGTATCGACGCAATCCGGACGGCGCCGGCAAGGCATGGATCGCATGGGACGCGGCGACCGGCGAGCCGATCGGGATCGCCTCGGCCTACCCGCGGCTCATGCAGGTCAAGGGCGAACCGGTGACCGGGTGGAATCTCGGTGAGTTCGCCGTCAACTCCTCCCATCGAAGTCTCGGGCCCGCGCTGCTCCTGCAGAAGGCCTGTCTCGGCCCGATTCTCGAAGGGCATGTCGCCTTTTCCTACGACAACCCGAACACCTGTTTCCTGGCGGTGTACCGCAGGCTCGGTATCCCCGTCACGGCGCACGTGGCCCGCTATCTCAAGCCCTTAAGGGTGGACCGGAGGGTGGCGCGGTGGATCCGGGGCCGGCTGATCGCGCGGCCGCTGAGTCTTTTGGGGAACGGCCTGCTGCGTCTGCGAGATGTCGCCCTGCGGGCCGGGCGGCGCTTCGAGATCCGCCGCCACGAGGGGCCGTTCGATGCGGGCTTCACGCGGCTCCACGAAGCGGTGTCCCGGAGGTTTCCGGTCTGCGGGGGAAGGCGGGCGGAGTACCTCAACTGGCGGTATCGCGAAAATCCGCTGCGCCGATCCCAGGTCCTGACCGCCTGGCGCGCTGGGGAGATGAGGGGTTACGTGGTGTTTCACCACCATCTGATCGACGGCTACATCGAGGACCTGTTCGGCGAGGAGACTCCGGGGCTCGCGAGGGAGCTCCTGGCGGCCACCGTCGGAACGCTCCGCCGCGCCGGAGCGCTCACGGTGAGCGCCTGGGCGCTCGAGGGCAGTCCCCTGGTCGCGTCCCTGCGCGGCGCGGGGTTTTTTCAGATGAAGGGTTATCCTCTCGTCGTCTGCACGAAGCCCGGCGGGCCGTTCGATGGTCTCGTCACCGACGCGGGCAAGTGGTTCGTCACCCGGGGCGACCAGGACACGTGATGGAGAGGTCATGAGCGGTGCCGACGGGTTCGACGCGACGATCCTGGCCTTCCTCCGCGACCGGTTTCCCTTCGCCCGGCAGCGGAGCGTGACCCGGAACGACAGTCTCCTGGAATCGGGGATCGTGGATTCCCTCGGCGTCCTCGAGCTGGTGGAGTTTCTCGAAAGGACGTTCGGCATCTCGATCACCGAGGAGGATCTCGTGCCGAAGAACTTCGACTCGGTCGGCCGGATGGTCGATCTGGTCGTCCAGAAGCGGGCCGGGCGGGGAGCGGCAGAATGAAGCCGGGAATCGGACCGATCGACAGATGCTCCATGGACTATCTCGTCCAGCACCTGCTCCAGACGCGGGCCCGCAGCGACGTGGGCCGCGAGGCGCTGGTCGACGGGGCGACCCGGCTCACCTATGCGGAGCTGGAGAGGCTGTCCAATCGCCTGGGGAACGCCCTCGCCGGAATGGGTATCCGCCGGGGGGATCGGGTGGCGACGTTCTTTCGCAAGTCGGCCGACGAGGTGGCCGCCATCTTCGCCATCCTGAAGGCCGGGGGAGCGTTCGTCCCGGTCAATCCGCTGCTTCTCCCGCCCCAGGTCTCCCACATCCTGAACGATTGCCGCGTCACCGCCGTGATCACCGACCCCGCCGGTCTCGAATTCCTGAAGGAGATGTTCGCGTCGGTGGAATCGCTCCGTCTCGTCCTGGCCCGCGGTGCGCGCGGGTCATCGGAGGATCGCTGGCGCAGCGTCGACCTCTCGCCGCTTCTCGCGGAAGGGAACGATGCCGTTCCGCCCGACCTCTGCCTGAGCATCGATCTCGCCTGCATCATCTACACCTCGGGCTCGACCGGCCGGTCCAAGGGGGTGATGCTGTCGCACGGCAACATCCTCGCGTCGGCCCGTCTCGGCTCCAGCTATCTGGACTACCGGCTCGACGACAGGATCCTGAGCATCCTCCCGTTCAGCTTCGATTACGGGTTGTTCCAGCTCACCAGCGCCTTCCTGCACGGCGCCTGCCTGGTGCTCTGCACCTTCCGCTTTCCCGGGGAGATCGTCGACCTCCTCCGCCGGGAGCGGATCAACGGGCTGGGCGGCGTGCCGACGCTGTGGAGTCTTCTCACCGAGAAACGCTCGCCGCTGCACCAGGGCGTGCTCCCGCACCTGCGCTACATCACGAACTCCGGCGCCGCGCTTCCCCAGGCCGTTCTCCGGGCGCTGCGCGCGGCGCTGCCGGACACCCGCATCTACCTCATGTACGGAATGACCGAGGCGTTCCGCACGACCTTCCTTCCCCCCGAGGAGATCGATCGCCGCCCGGGCTCCATCGGAAAGCCGCTGCCGGACGTCGAGATCTACCTGGTCAACGACAAGGGCGAGCCGTGCGCGGAGGACGAGATCGGCGAGCTCGTGCACCGGGGTCCGACGGTCTCGATGGGCTACTGGGGCCAGCCGGAGGCCACCGAGCGCATGTTCCGGCCGAACCCCTTCGCTCCCCCCGAGCTGCGTCATGCCGAGAGGGTCTGTTACTCGGGCGACCTGGTGAAGCGCGATGCCGACGGATTCCTGTACTTCGTCGGGCGCCGCGACGCCCAGCTGAAGTGCTCCGGCTACCGTGTCAGTCCCACCGAGGTCGAGGAGGTCCTCTACGAGACGGGGCTCCTGCGCGAGGTGGCCGCCATCGGCGTCCCCGACGAGCTGCTCGGTCACACGATCCGGGTGTTCGCGTCGCCCCGTGACGGACGGGAGGTCCGGGTGGACGAGCTCCTGGACTTCTGCGGCCGGAGGATGCCGCGCTACATGATCCCCCGGCGGATCGACATCCTGGACGACCTCCCGAAGACGGGCAGCGGCAAGATCAACTACCCGCTTCTGCGCCAGCGCGCCGCGGCACCGGGGGAGCCTCGAGGGAATGACTGACGCCCGCCGCATCGTCGGCGCGTACTTCGGCGAGCGGGACGGCGAGCTGCTGGTCGGCGGCGTGCCGGCCCGGGCGATCGCGGACCGTTTCGGAACGCCTCTCTACATCTACTCGGCGGACGTGATCGACGCGAAGCTGCTGCGCCTGCAGCAGGCGCTGCCCGCCGACGTCACGATCCACTATTCCGTCAAGGCGAACCCGAGCCAGGTGATCCTGCGGCACCTGGTGTCCCGCGGGCACGGTCTCGAGGTCGCCTCCTCGGGCGAGCTGTACCAGGCCCTCGCCGCCGGCTGCGACCCCGCGCGCATCCTGTTCGCCGGACCCGGGAAGACCGACCCGGAGCTCCGCTACGCCCTGGAGAGCCGCCTCGGGGAGATCCACGTGGAGTCGCTCGACGAGATCACCCGGCTCGCCGCCTTGGCGCGCGCGCTCGGGGCGCGGGGACGCGTCGCCGTGCGGGTGAACCCGGGTCAGGACGTCGAGGGAGGCGCGTTGCGCATGGGCGGCAAGCCGTCTCCCTTCGGAATCGACGAGGAGCTGCTCGACGCGGCCCTGGAACGGATCGCGCGCGAGGATGTCCTGGAGTTCGGCGGTCTTCACTTCTACCTGGGCTCGCAGATCCTCGACCACGAGGTCCTGGCCCGGCAGTACCGCGGCTGCCTGGACGCCGCCGCCGCCCTGGCGCAGCGCACGGGCCGGTCGATCCCGGCGATCGACCTCGGGGGCGGATTCGGGGTCCCCTATTTCGAACGCGAGCAGGAGCTGGACGTCGCGGCGCTCGGCCGGGACCTGGGCGGGCTCATCGCCGCGGCCAGGGGTCGGCCCGGTCTGGCGGAGACCCGCTTCCTGATCGAGCCGGGGCGCTATGTCGTCGGCGAGGCGGGGGTCTATGTCGCGCGGGTCGTCACGGTGAAGCGCTCCCGGGGGAAGACCTTCATCGTCGTCGACGGCGGCATGAACCACCATCTGGCCGCCTCGGGCAACCTGGGACAGGTGATCCGCCGCAACATGCCCGCGGCGCTCATCGGCAAGCTCGGCCGCGCGGCCGACAACAGGGCGGACATCGTCGGTCCACTGTGCACGCCCCTGGATACGCTCGCGCGGGACCTGGAGCTGCCACCACCCGAGCCGGGCGATCTGGTCGGTCTCTTCCAGTCAGGGGCGTACGCCCGGAGCGCCAGCCCGCTGGGCTTTCTCAGCCACCCTGCGCCGCCGGAGGTCTGGGTCCGGGAGGGCGAGTGCCACCTGGCGCGCCGAAGAGGGAGGCTTGAGGACGCGGTTCTCGATCAGACGGAGCCGGCCCGCCCAGACTGATCTTTTTCCTCTCCAGCGTCCTGTAATCGGGCGCGCCTTCCGTGATCTCGATGAACCTGTCGGCGGGAATGTTCTGGAACCGCTGCCGGGTGCCGGAGGCGGGCCACCAGACCTCGATCTCCTCCACTCGCCCGGCGGTTCCCAGGCCGATTTCCTGCTGAAAGCTGTTCGCTCCGAAGCTCCCCCCGCTGCCACCCTCGGCGTGGATCTCGCGGCGCTTGCCGGCCTCGTCCACGATGACCTTGATACGCGCGCCGATACCCGGCCGGTTGGACTTGACGCCCACCAGCTTCACCGTCAGCCAGTGGTTCGGCGTGCCCAGGTTCTCGAACAGCGCGTTCGCGGTCACATCGCTGCGGTAGATCCCGCCCATCTCCACGTAGATGTCCTGGTCGCCGTCGTTGTCGATGTCGCCGAAGGCGACGCCGTGCCCCTTTTGGAGATGCCCGACGTTGGCGGCGGTGGTGACATCGGCGAAAAATTTCCCGCCGATGTTCCTGTACAGGACATTCGGGACCAGGAGATCGAACATGGGGCCGCCGGTCGCGAGATAGATGTCCGGATAGCCGTCGTTGTCGATATCGCCGAAGTTCGCGCCCATCGGCGCGCGCACATGATTCAGCTTCATCTCGGCGCTGGCGTCACGGAAATGCCCCGTGCCGTCATTGAGGAAGATGTGCAGGGTCTCCACGCTCGTCGGCATCCCCAGGTAGTCGGCCGCCACCTGACCGACATCGACCAGCCCGTACCCTCCCGTGTAGCCGTATCCCCCGACGTAGAGATCGAGCCAGCCATCGTTGTTGGCGTCGAAGAACCAGGTCGCGAAGGTGCGATCGGCCGGTGGGATCGTCGCGACCCCCAGCTCCGGCCCGACGTCGGTGAAGGTCCCGTCGCCGTTGTTGCGGTACAGCCGGTTCGGCTGCCCGAGATTCGAGACGTACAGGTCCTCGTCGCCGTCGTTGTCGTAGTCGCCCCAGGAGACGCCCTTGACGTTGCGCAGGTTCACGACACCCGCGCGTCGGGCCACGTCGGTGAAGGTGCCGTCGCCGTTGTTCCGGAACAGCTGGCTCGGAGACATCTTCGTGTCGGTCAGCATCTCGCCGCCCACGTAGAGATCCAGGTCCCCGTCGTTGTCGTAGTCGGCCCACTCGGCGGTGATGTCGGGGTAGGCGACGCCGCCGAGACCGGACTCGTTGGTCACGTCGGTGAACGTGTGATCCGGATTCTGGCGCAGGAGCGAATCACGCATGCGCCCGTACGTGCGCAGCCACGCGCCGCGCTCGACGTAGATGTCGAGAAGACCGTCGTTGTTGTAGTCGGTCTGACCGATATCGAATCCCCCCGTCTGTCCCTTGAGACCCGCCTTCTCCGTCCAGTCCGAGAAGGATCCGTCCCCGTTATTGTGAAAGTAGGACATGGGGGTGCACGGCTCGTACGTCGAGACGACGATGTCGAGGAACCCGTCGTTGTCGAAATCGTCGACGATGGCCCCGCCCGCCAGATGAGCCGGCGCGATGCCCAGCGTCGAGGCGACCTCGCGGAACCTGGGGGCCGGCTCCGTGGAGGCATAGACCGCGGGGGGGATCAGCTCGGCGGGCGGCACGCCATCCGGGTACGTCCCGGAAATCATGTTGGAGACATTCAGGAGCCACCTTACGCCCGGATCCCCGGGCTGGTCCTGCAGGAACTGGGTGAAGTTCTCCATCGCCTTGGAGGCGCCCGCCTTGTTCTGCCAGACGGCGTTCTTCGAGATCGGGAACAGACAGCTCTCCGCGCCGTGCATCCGGATGCAATGCTGCACCTCGCCGACGCGCATGTAGGCGATGCCCAGCCAGCGGCGGATGGTGTCGAGGCGCTTCACCGGCAGGCCCCGTGTCGTACCCGTCAGGAGGGCGTGCTGCAGGATCTGGATCGCGTCCTCGTTCCTGCCGTCGCGCAGCAGGAAGTCGGCCAGCATCACCTCGTCGTCCACTGTCTCGGGTGATTCCTTCGAGATCGCCTCGGCCTTCTTCAGCTTAGCCGTCGCCCAGTCGATCTTGGCGGTGCCCAGGTACGGATCGGTGCGTTTCGACCAGCAGTCGCAGATCTCGGGAAGCTGCAGGATGCGCGGCTGGACCCACTCGAGATAGCGGGCCTCCGCCCAGCCGCCGAATCCCGCGACACCGGCCAGCGCCACCAGGAGGGGGGCCCCGATGAACGGGGGCACGCTCACGCGCGGGGGGCGCAGCAGAAGCCAGAGTCCCAGGATCGCCAGCACGCACTCGGTCGCGAAGATCGCCGGAAGCGCCATCCGCCCCATGACCTCCTCGTCGGGGGCCAGCGCGGCGCCCAGGGCGTAATGGTTGAGGAGCAGGGCCGAGGCGAGGAGCAGCAGTCCCGCCAGTCGTAGCGTACGTGAGCGTCTCGTCAATTCCGGGTCCCCCGCGGCAGTCGCCGTCCGATCATTCGAGCTTGAGGAAGAAGAGAGGAAGAGCATACCCACTCCCCCTCAGCAAGGTGCGGGCCACCCCGTCCGATCTCGTGAAAAAATCTCCGATGCCTTGACTGGTAACGACTTACGGGCGAACGAAGGCTTCCGGTCCTCGCCGCTCGACACGGCGCCGCCATAAGACCTATGACCCGGGATAACCGCGAGCCATAAGGTCCACGCGGAGCTCGATTTCATATGCGTCAGCGGCGACGCCAAGGTGGAGCGACTGGTGAAATGGGAATTGCATCTTGCCGTCCACATGGGTACATTATCGGATGCTCCGGGGGGTTTCCATCCGGTCCAACAGAATCTAAAGACATCTTCTCCGCCACAGCGGCGGTTTGGCGTTCTCGTATCCGAGGAGCGAGGCGATGGCTGAGGCATCCACCCTTCATGGAATCCTGCGGGAAGCCGCAGAACGGTATCGAGATCGGACCGCCCTGATCCATGGCGATCTCCGCCTCAGCTTCGGCGAGCTGCTCGAGCTGACCGAACGCTTCTCGTGCTTCCTGGCCGGTCTTGGAATCGAGAAGGGCGACAGCGTCGCGCTGTATCTCGCCAACTCGCCGCAGTTCGTCGTCGCCCATTACGCGCTGGCCTCCCTGGGCGCCGTCGTCGTCCCGGTGAACGTCCACATCGGCGGAACGGCGCTGCGATACATCCTGGAGAAATGCGACGCCGTCGCGGTCGTCACTTCCCCCGCGGCGGTGCAGCAGATCCGGGCCATCGAAGACATGCCCCCGCGCCTGCGCGCGATCCTCGTCGCCTCCGGCGGGGAAACGGGAATGACCTCCTGGCAGGTTGGACTCGCGCCGCTCCTGAGCGGCACCGGTGAGACGACCGGACAACCTCTCGCGAATTTCGCAAGGATGCGGGAGATGTCGTCCGTCGACCCGGATGACGATGCCATCATCTTCTTCACGTCCGGAACCACGGGACGCCCGAAGGGGATCCTGGTCACGCACCGACAGGCCCTGATCGGAATCGATTGCTGGGCGAACCGCTGGGAGTTCAACCCGCGGACCATCAGCCTGATGGTGGCGCCGTTCTTCCATGTCGTCTACAACCCGCTGGTCCTGGGGGCGCATCGACACGGCGGGTGCGCCGTCGTGATCGACAGGCTGTCGGCCCGGGCCGCGTGCCGCGAGGTCGAGCGCTCGTCGGTGACGGCGATCATGGGCAATCCCTCCGTCTTCATCCAGCTCCTGAACGACCCGCGGAGCCTCGAGCACGATCTGGGCTCCCTGGACACACTGATCTACGGGGCGGCTCCCACGCCCGTGCCCGTCATCCGAAGCCTCCGGGAGAAATTCCCCGGCGCGAAAATGTACAACTGCTACGGCCTGTCCGAAACCTGCTCGGCGGTGAGCTGTCTTGGCCCGGAAGACACGGACACCCGGCCAGACTCGATCGGCCGTCCCCATCCCACCATGCAGGTGATGATCATGTCAGAAGACGGCGACCCCCTGTCGGTCGGGAAGATCGGGGAGATCTGCTGCCGCGGCTCGAACGTGATGAAGGGGTACTACAACGCTCCGGAGGAGACGCGGGCGCGGTACATCCGCGGCTGGCTGAAGACCGGCGACCTCGGCTACGTGGACGAGAGCGGTTATCTCTACATCCTCGATCGCGTCGACGATCTCATCATCATCTCCGGAGAAAAGATCTATCCGAGCGAGGTGGAGCGCGCGCTGGGCGAACATCCGGGCGTTGCGGACGTGGCCGTCGTCGGCCATCGACATCCGACGAAGGGGCACCTGGTCAAGGCGTACATCGTCCCCAGGGAGGGTGCGGTCCTGACCGATGGCGACCTCCGGAGGTTCTGCGCCGAGCGGATGTCGCCGGTCTGCGTGCCGAAGATCCTCGAGATCGTCACATCACTCCCCCGCAATCCAAGCGGAAAGGTCCTGCGCTCGGCGCTCGCCTGATCGACTCTCCATCGCGAGGCGCGCCTCGATCGGGCACGCCCGGCGCCGGAAGGAGTTCCCACAGTGGTCGCGAGTGAGACCCGGGTCGCGCTGATCACCGGGGCGAGCGGAGGGATCGGCGCCGCGGTCGCCCGGCGGCTCGGCGCCGAGGGGCACCGTCTCGTTCTGGTGGCGCGTTCGGAAGACCGGCTGCGCGCCGTCGCCGCGGGTCTGGCCGCGGACGGCCGGCCGGACGTCTCGGTCCTCCCGTGCGACATCACCCAGGGCGAGGCCGTCCGGGCCATGGTCGAGCAGGTCGAGAACCGGCTCGGCCGGATCGACGTCCTGGTCAACGCGGCGGGCATCAACAAGCCGGCGCTGTTCCAGCGGCTGCGCCCGGACGATTGGGAGGACGTTCTCCGGGTCAACCTGACGGGGGTCATGCTCACGACGCAGGCCGTCCTGCGCGTCATGCGTCGTCAGCGGGCCGGCTGCATCGTGACCATCGCGTCCCTGGCGGGCCGGCAGGGACGGGAGGGGATGTCATCGTACTGCGCCTCGAAGTTCGCCGTCGTGGGGCTGATGGACACACTCCGACGCGAGGTCGAGAAGCTCGGCATCCGGGTGACGACCATCCTGCCGGGTGAAGTCGACACGGCGATGCACGGGGGCGACCCGGCGGCCGGGGCGCGCCGTATCGCGCCGGAGGACGTCGCCCTGGCCGTCTCGTTCGCGCTGAATCTCTCGGACCGCGCCGTCCTTCCCGAGATCGGGCTGCACAACCGTGCCGCGGAGTGAGAAGCCCGTGGCGGATCCCTGTCCGGCGCCCGCCGGAACCGCCTCTCCCCGGCCGCCCGACCTTCCTCGCCTGCCCAGGCGACTCATCGCGTCCGCGCGCCGCCTCGCGGGACGTGCCGCCCGGAGCTTTTACGAGCGGCTCGAGCTGGTCTTCATCGACCTCGAGCTGGCCACGTGGACCCCGAGACTCGCCCGCCGGACCCGCGGCATCCAGGTCGAGGAGGTCACCCTCGAATCCCTCCACCTCTGGCGTCACCTGCTCGACCGCTCCGAGCGCGAGCTGTTCGATCGGGAGCTCGGCCTGGGATCGCGTCTGTTCATCGCCGTCAACAGCGATCGTCTCGGGGGGGGCGGCGGGATCAACCGGCGCCATCATGACCCGCGCTGGAATGTAACCTGCGAGGTCGGCCCAGGCGAGACGATCATCTTCCGGGTCATGGTCACCCCCGAGTTCCGCCGCGGGGCCACGGGTGGCGTGCTGGTCGAGACCGTCCTGCAGAAGCTGAAGGACGATGGGATCCGGAGGGTGGTCGGGGTCATCCATCACAAGAACCGCCAGTCGCTGATCCTGGCGGAAAACCTGGGTCTGCAGCAGTACCTCAAGCAACGCATTCACCGCTTCTTCTCGAGGCTCCAGACCGCTCCCCGGGTCATCGAGGGTCGCAAGAAGACCTTCAGCGAGCGCCAGCGCCGCCGCGCCCGTTGAAGACGATCGCCCCCGGCCATCCTCGCCACCGGTCTCCTCGGCGTCACGACCGGGGTGACCCTCGTCCTCGGCGCCCTAGGCCCGCGCGCTCGACGGCGGACTGCGGGTCAACTTCCTCCCGACCGCCCCCTTGAATCCGTACGTCGGCGCCGGGGTCAGCTATTACTTCCTCGACTCGAATCCAGGCAGCATTGAAAACAAGTCCGGCATCTATGGCGTCGCCGGGCTCGATTTCGGCGGCAAGGCGTCCCACTTCTTCGTCGAGGCGATGTGGCGCAAGCTCGACACCACGATCGCCCTGAACTCCTTCAACACCGACGCGAAGTTCGACGGCGTCGCGGGCAACGCCGGATTCGTCTGGCGGTGGGGCGCCTAGGCGACGCCCCGGCCGTCAGTAGATGTTGCCTCCGTCAGAACGTGCAGGGCCCGCTGAACACGTTGTTCGTGAGGTCCGCGCCGGAGCCGTCGACGTACACCCCCGGTCCGCCGGTCTCCGGGAACTGGTTGTCCTCCACGCGCGCGTTCCCGCCCTCGAGGTAAAGACGGTCGTCGAAGACGTTCAGGAAGATCGGTCTCCCCGCACGCACTACAATGAGCGTCGACTCGTGGAGGGGGCGCTTGGCGGATCTGAAGACCACGGAGGAGCTGTTCCTGGCGTGGCTCTTCCGCCTCCTCGGCCGTCTGGACGGGAACGAGGATCCCGATCGCGGCCGGGCCGTCATCCTGGCGTATCACCGCGTGCTCCCCCGGCGGCGGTTGACGGGATTTCCCCTTTACGAGGATCTGATCACCCCTCTGGAAAACCTCGAGGCTCAGATCGCCTGGCTGACCCGGCACGCAGCCGTCGTGCCGCTGGACGATCTGCTCGACGCCTTGAGGGCCAACCGGACGCTCTCCCCCCGTACGGTCAGCCTGACCTTCGACGACGGCTACGCCGACAACTATCATTTTGCATTCCCGGTACTGAGTCGTCACCGCCTTCCCGCCACGGTCTTCCTCGCCACCGGGCACGTGGGGGGCGCCCGGGGGCTCTTCTGGTGGGACGAAGTCGCGCGCTGGCGTTCCGAAAGGATCCGCCAGGTGGAGATCGAAGGGCTCGGACTCCGCCGGGTTGACCTGCGAAGCCATCGCGATCGATTGATCCGTGATCTGAAGACGTTACCGGTGGACGAGATCACCCGCCGTGTCGGTCAGGCCTCGGTCCGGGCCGGGGTGAGACCGGCGCCGGAGGCGGAGGGAGACTTCCTGACCTGGGAGCAGGTGCGTGAGATGGACAAGGCGGGAATCCGATTCGGCGCCCACACCGTCTCACACTGCCTGCTGCCGCGGGAGACCCCCGCGAGGCGCCGCAACGAGATCGAAGAAAGCCGCAGGACGGTGGAACGGGAGACCGGACGGCCCTGCACTCTCTTCTGCTACCCCGACGGGGCGGAGACGGACGCGGTAGCCAGGGAGGTCGAAGCCGCCGGATTCGCAGGGGCCCTCGCGACCCGGGCGCGCGATGTCGTGCCCGGTCCCGGTTTCGATCCCTACCGGGTGCCGCGCAAGTGCGTCAATTACCGGGCGGGGATGACGGTGTTTCGTTTCCGGTTGTCGCCCCATCCCGAGCGCATCAAGCGATTCTTCGGCGTCGGCATGAGGCAACGGACGTGATCATCCTGGGGATTTCTCCGCTCGACAAGGAGAGCACCGTGTCCGTTCTGCGCGACGGGGTGCTCACCTTCTCGCTGTCGGAAGAACGCCTGACGCGGGAGAAGCAGCAGGGTGGTTTTCCGGAGAGAAGCCTGAAGGCCGCCCTAGCCTTCGAGGGAATCCGGCCGCAGGAGATCCAGGCGGTCGCCTACCCGTTCCACACCTGGGCCCGGGAAGCCGGTCTCGTTCTGGGTTGCGTGGCACGCGGCGCCGCCGGCGCTCTCCGGCCCTCTCCGACCGATCCGGCGTCGGGTCTGCATCATCTTTATTACCTCGGCCGATGGTCGGGCAAGGCGATCTTCGACCACGGACGGCTCCAGCGGGTTCTCCTGGCCGGGCTGCGGCGATGGGGACTGGCGGGGCGTCTTCGCCGGGTGGAGCACCACCAATCCCACGCCGCGTCCGCCTACTACGCCTCCGGCTTCGACCGCGCTCTCATCCTCACGGTGGACGCCTATGGCAGCGGGCTCACGACCACCCTGAGCCTCGGCGAGGGCGGGACGATCCGGCGGATCCACGAGGTGCGGTTCCCCCACTCACTGGGGATGTTCTACGCCCAGATCACCAAGGCTCTCGGTTTCGTGCCCGACCGGCACGAGGGCAAGATCCTGGGCCTGGCAGCCTACGGCGCGATTGGGGATCTCGCCGCGACGATCCGCGGCCGCTTCGTGGAACGGGATGGCAGCTTCGAGGCGCCCCGTCTCTTCGACCGGCGCTACGTCGCGGAGCTGACGCGTCGCTACACCAGGGAGGAGCTGGCCGCCGCGTGGCAATACAGCCTGGAGACCGTCATCGTTCGCTACGTCCGTCATCATCTGGAGCGCCACGGCGTCGATCACGTGGCCCTGGCCGGCGGCGTCGCCGCGAACGTCAAGATGAATCAGCGCATCGCCGAGGTGCCCGGTGTCTCCAGGGTCTTCATCTATCCCGCGATGAACGACTCCGGGACAGGAGCGGGCGCCGCCATGGCTCTCGAGGCCGCCGCCCACGGCCTCCGTCCGTCCCGTCTCCGGGACGTTTTTCTCGGTCCTGTCTTTTCGAATCGCGATGTGGACGCCGCCCTGGCGGGGCGGGGTCTCCGCGTCCGGCCGATGGCCGACCCACCGGAGGAGATCGCGGAGCATCTCGCGCAGGGGAAGACGGTGGCGCGCTGCGCCGGGCGGATGGAGTTCGGTCCCCGGGCGCTGGGGAACCGGTCGATCCTGTTCCAGGCGGGGGATCCCCGCGCCAATCGCTGGCTCAACGACAAGTTGAAGCGGACCGAGTTCATGCCGTTCGCCCCGGCCACCCTGACCGAGGAGGCGCACCGATGCTACAAGAACCTGGCGGTGGCGTCCGACGCGGCCCGCTTCATGACCATCACCTACGACTGCACCGATTACATGAAGGAGGTCTCGCCGGCCGCGGTGCATGTCGACGGGACCGCCCGGCCCCAGCTGGTGGACAGGGAGACCAATCCCTCCTTGCACGCCATCCTCGCCGCCTACCACCGGCGGACGAAGGTACCGAGCGTCCTCAACACCTCGTTCAACATCCACGAGGAGCCGATCGTCTGCACGCCCACCGACGCCGTGGCCACGTTCCTGGCCGGCGATCTGGACTATCTGGCGCTGGACGATCTTCTGGTCAGCCGGGCCTGACCGTCGTTTGGGCACAGGCGACAAACGCACGCTCCGCTACGATGTGCGGGCCGCCGTCTGCCTGCCCGCCCGGGACGCCAGGGCATCCAGACACTCGCGGGCCGCGGCGGCGACTTCGGGATCCTGTGACGCGAGGAGCTCCTTCAGCGCGGGGATGACGCCGGGATCTCCCTGATCCCGGAGGATCCCGAGAACGCTCCCGGCGCTCGTCCCCGCGCGCGCGGCTTCCAGCAACTGCGGCGCGATCCGCGGTCCCAGCCGGACCAGGGCCATGTACGCGGCCATCGACGTGTCCTCATCGGGGTTGCGTAACTTCGACACCAGCCTTCCGACCGCTCTCCTCGGCATGGCGTAGGAAAGCGCCGAGTTCAGGATCACCCCGAGCACACCGACGCCTTTCACGCTCACGTGCACACCTGTCGGACGAAGTCGGACGCCTCGATCTCCTTCCACCTGCCCGGATCATGGGACTTCGCGTGACCGAAGCGCGCGCAGCGCTTGCGCTTCTCGTGTGCCTCGACCGGGGTCCCCCGATAGTCCTGCGCTCCCCCGTCGATGAAGACCACGAGGTCGATCTGTGAGTGGATGTTGAAGAACTTGCCGCTGCCGATCGTCGTCATGTCGGGCAGGTACTCGTCGTGCACCGGAGGGCTCAGGTGAATGAGCGTGCAGGTCGGCAGGCTCTTCGAGGCGATGTTCGCGACATTGGCGCCGTGGCTGTGACCCATCAGCCTCAGGACCGTGGCCGGGTGATCGGCGCACCATCGCACCAGCTTCCGGGCCGCCTTCTGGCGCTCGTCATCGGAGTAGCCGCCGCTCCAGCTGAAATAGTCCGCCGGATCGCTGTAGACGTCGGGGAAAACACTCCCTTTGATGTACCTATGGAAATCCCCGCCCGGTCGGTACCATTTCTGGTCGTGGGCGAAGGTGCCGTGGATCAGGACGGTCATCGAGGGGGCGATCGGACCGTCGGCGCCGGGACCGCGCGGTCGTCGCGGGCGACCGCGACCGGGACGCCCGGGGCGATGGACATGCCGGGAGACGAGCGCAGGGTCGATCCGGGCGAGGGCATGCGCGGCCAGCAGGAATTCATCCTCGTCGGCCGCCTTCAGCGAACGCGACAGGATCGGCACCGCGACGTGCCGGGCGCCCGTCGCCTGCCAGTAGGCGTAGGCCGCGCACACCCGGGGGATCGGATCGCTGTCCAGGAGCGACACCGCCAGCGCCCGCAGGGCCGCTCGTTCGACCGGTTCGTTCGGTGCAAGCCGGACGGCCCGTCGCCGCTCCGCCTTCATGGCCGGAGGGCTCAGCACGACATCCGGCACCTCGCCATGGGGAGTCGCGAGCGTTCCCATCCAAATCAACCCCCTCGTCGGTATCAACGGACGCACCGCCCTGACTCCGTGCAGCGCCTTCAACTGCTCGCCCGCGATCCCCAGCGATGGCCCTTCTCTCAAGAACGCCGGGAGCCGGCCCGCACGGATCGGAGCACGGCGCCGGGTGTGGAGCGCGGCGCCAATCTGCAACGCGGCGTAGGCACGACGCGCGGGATCGGGATTCTGAAGACCGCTGATCTCGGATATCTTCATGCCGTCGATGATGCCCACCGGAAGGATATCCTGATTTGGAACGACACGCGCAGAGGCTGCGCTCCCGCACGGGAACTACGCACCCCGCAGGTAGCGACGGCAAAGGGCAGGCTTCTGGATGCAGCCTGATTTCGGTCTGCTATACTTCGCCAATCAGCGGGCGGGGGATGCGCACACGCAAGATCATCGTGAGATGGGGGGGCGTTTGTGTACTCGCCCTGGCCCTTCTGGGAGGATGGCGCCTCGCGCGCACGTTCATCTTGGAGGATCCGGACACCCTGGCGCGGGGTATTCCGACCGCCTCGCCGCCGCATCCGATCGTTCCGATGGAGCTGCGGGAGGACTACTGCGATGAGCTCACGCTGAGTCTTCTCCCGTTCGCGGAACGCCTGCGCGCGCGCGACCGTGAGGGGGCGATCGCGTGGCTCTCCCCGCGCTTCGAGGGTCATTCGCTGCGCGCCCGGACCGGGGAGACGTTGGAGCTCGGCCTCGGGACCACCCTCACGCGCGACACGGCCGATACGAGGCCGGTCCTCGACAGGAGCGCATTCATCGCCTCGATCGACGAGCGGACCAGGGACTGGCGCCGGATCGACGAGGTGAAATGGGATGTCGTCTCGGCGGAGTTCGAGCAAGGCAGCCCCGTTTGGGGGCGGGCGGTACTCGACTTCTCGTTCCTCGGCGCGGATGACAAGGGCGGGCCCCGCTCGATCCGCGGCCGCGGCGCCGCTCTCGTCGCCAGGCACCGCGGGGCCTGGACGCTCGAGGGTTTCGAGATCTCGTCGGTCGAGGAGCGCTCCCGCGCGGCACCGATCTTTGCCGAGGTGACGGCGGGGTCCGGGATGTCGTTCCAGGGCGTCCGATGGCCGCGGGCGCCGAACGACACCATCTTCTGGAACGGCGCCGCGAGCGCCGACGTGAACGGGGACGGTTTGTGGGACATCTTCCTGCCGAGCCGCCCGCGGAATTTTCTGTACATTGCCCGCCCCGAAGGCGGATACGTGGACGAGGCCGAGGCCCGCGGCGTCGCCCTGCCCGCCGGCGGGACCGGCGCGGTCTTCTTCGATTTCGACAACGACGGCGACCTCGACCTTGCCGTGGCCGACGACAGCCATCAGAAGAGGAACGGCTCGCTCGACGGTGGACCCCTGCGTTTTTATCGTCGTGAGGGAACGGGGGACGCCTGGCGCTTCCGCGAAGTGGGCCACGAGGTCGGGTTCGACGACGTGACGCACGCCTACTCGCTGGTCGTCTTCGACTACGACGGGGACGGTTTTCTGGACATCTTCGTCACGAACTACGCGCCGGAGCGGATCGTAATACCCAACACCTGGATCGACGCCCGCAACGGCACGCCGGATCTCCTGTTCCACAACGTCGGCGGCCGGAAGTTCGAGGAGGTCGGTCAACAGGCCGGTCTGGCCGACACGCGCTGGGGATACGCGGCCG